>Ga0123357_10000390_pt1 | contig 41624 bp, 27 predicted proteins | sample TergutEmb28metaG_FD_89873 | JGI IMG/M metagenome (GOLD analysis project Ga0123357, IMG submission 89873) | Embiratermes neotenicus P4 segment gut microbial communities from Petit-Saut dam, French Guiana - Emb289 P4 | ecosystem: Host-associated > Arthropoda: Insects > Digestive system > Gut ...
CGCAGTATGGCTGGCTGGTCGGCGCGGACCGCAGCGGGGTCGCGCAAGCGGCAGCGGGGCTGGGGATGTTCGGGAGCGAGGCGAGCCCGCTGGCGGATTCGAGAGCCCGTCAGGTCGGCTGGGCGATGACGCCGTACCGGACGAACGGCAAGCTGACGGGTTTCCTAGTGGCTTGGGTGGTCGCGCCATGAGTCTCGCGGTGAGTCTTCCGGCGAGCAGGTGTTCCAGGTAAGGGGGCTTGGGGATGTTCGCGCTGTCGCGGTCGCGCCGGTCGGCTCGGGGGTATGGCCGGCGGGGATGGTTCGTGTGGGCGGCCGCCTTGGCGGTGCTGGTCTTGTTGGCGCCGCTGCTGGTGCAGGTGCGCGCTTCGGGGGCGGCCACGCCGGCGGCGCGGGTGGTGCTCGATCCTGACGACAACCTCGCGTGGGCGATCTGGCCGTACCCGTCGGGGACGACGTACACCGAGTTGCCGATCACGTCGGTGATCGCGTCGCAGGCGAAGCCGATGCTGGAGGCGTTGTGTGACACCTCGGTGGTGATCACCCGGGGCGCGTCGCCGGATGTGGTGGACCAGTCGGCGCGCGCGGCGCAGATGGCGGGCGCGGATTTGTCGTTGACGATTTCGCTGAACTCGTTGGGCGACCCGTCGAATCCCGCGATGCCGAACCAGCCGTGGGGCAATGCGACCGATGGCAGCGGCGGGGCGTCGTCGTTCGCCACCTCGGCGGCGAGCAATATGGCTTTCGCGCAGCGGACGTTGGACGCGTGGACGCAGTTCACGGGCCGGTCGGAGCAGGCCGGGGTGAACTTGGGCGGCACTAACGGGACGATTTATCCGTATGCGCCGTTCGCGGCGCTGTCGGGGACGTACGCGCAGACGTTCTTCGGGTTTCTGAACCACAGTTTCGATTGGCCGGCGATCAACGCCGTCTACGACAACATGCCGTACGGGTTGCTGGTGGACGCGGTGGTGACCGCAGTGGGGCAGCAGCTGGTGGCGCAGGGCTTCACTTGTGGGCAGGCGTCGGCGGGGCAGACGGCGTTCCCGACGCCGCCGACGGCGGCGCAGAAGGCGGCGCTGTGGGCGTTGGGGTATACCAACTGGCAGCGGTACGGGTCCGATCCGGTGAATTTCGCCACCGGCAACTTCTTGCAGAGTGTGAACCTGTTGACGGTGCCCGGCCCGGGCGGCACGTCGACATCAGTGGACTTGACCTACAACTCGATGGACCCGTCCTCCGGCCGGTTCGGGGTGGGATGGTCCTCCGGCGCGGATCCGGGCAGCCAGACGTACACGGATGGATCAGTGCTGGTGACCGATTCGGATGGGTCGGTGGTCGCGTTCGATTCGTCGGGCGCTGACTCGTTCACGGCGGCGCAGCCGGGGGTGTATGAGAGGCTCGCGCGGACCAGCGCGGACACGCTGGTGTTGACGCAACCGGACGGGTCGACGCGGACGTTCACCGAGGACAGCTATGACGGGTCCGGCGTGCTGACGAAAGCCACGGACCGGGCCGGGCATGTGTGGTCCTATTCGCACGCGTCGCAAACAATCACAATTCCGGGGGCGGCGCCGGCGTGGCCGGTGACCTCGAACGGGTGGTCGGGCGGGGTTTCCACGCCGGCGACGCACACCAAGCTGGGGCCGTTGACCGCGATCACGGCGCCGGGCGGGAAGGTGATCGGGTTCACCAACAACGCCGCGGGGGAGGTGACCCGGGTTACCCGGCCGGATGGGGCGGTTTGGCGGCTGGCCTATGACTCGGGCGGGCATTTGACGTCGATCACCGACCCGTTGGGGCACGCCACGAGGTATGGGTACAACGGCGACGGGTTGATGTCGACGGTCACCGCGCCGGACGGGGTCACCTACATCACCAACACCTATGACACGCGGGGCCGGGTGGTCGGGCAGGTCAACGGCGACGGCGACACCGCTACCATCGCTTACGGGACCGGGTCGACGACCTACACGGACACCACGGGCGCGAAGACCGTGTTCGACATGGATTCGTTGGGCCGGGTGACCAAGGTGACGACGCCGGAGGGGCACACCCTCGGCACGGGGTACGCGGATTGGGACACGACCACGAGCACCGATCAGAACGGGAACACCACCCGGTACGTGTATGACGCGAACGGGAATCTGACCCAGGTGACCGATCCGATGGGCGCGACCTCGAAGTTCGCATACACCTCCCGGGGGGATTTGACGTCGGCGAATGACGCGCTCGGCGGGGTGACCACGTTCACGGTCGATTCGAAGGGGAACACGACCGCGGTGGCGGGGCCGGACGGGGCGCGTTGGGCGCAATCATTCGATTCGTCGGGGGACTTGACGGCGCGGACGGACCCGAACGGGCACACCACGCGGTACGGCTATGACGGCGGCGGCAACCTGGCTTCGGTGACAGACGCGAATGGTGGGGTGACCGCGCTGGGTTATGACGGCGCGGACCGGATCACCTCGGTGACCGACCCGGACGGGCGCGCCACCAGGTACGCCTATGACACGGTGGGCGATCTGACTTCGGTGACGAAACCGTCCGGCGCGAAGACGTCGTACGCCTATCAGGCGGATGGGCAGGTCTCATCGGTGACGGACCCGAACGGGGGCGTGACCAGCTACACCTATAACAATGGTCTGAACATCGCCACGGTGACCGACGCGTCGGGTGGGGTGACCAGGTATGGGTATGACTCGGAGTACCGGCGCACTAGCGTGACCGACCCGGATGGTCGGGTGACGAGGTACGCCTATGACGGTGAGGGATTGTTGACGGCGACCACGTTCCCCGACGGCGGGGTCGAGGAGCGCTCGTATGACGCGGCGCAGAACTTGACCGCCATCACTTCCCCGGGCGGGAACGTCACCGCGATCGCCTATGACGCGGACGACCGGCCGACGTCGGTGACCGATCCGGCGGGCGCGGTGACGAGGTTCGTGTATGACGCGTTGGGGCGGATCACTTGGGTGACCGACCCGAACGGGCGTCAGACCAGCTACGCCTATGACGCGGCAGGGAACATGGTGACGGTCACCGACCCGAGCGGCGGGGTGAGCCGGTACGCCTACGACCCAGCGGGGAACCTGACCGGCTCCACGACACCGCTGGGGCGGACGACGTCGTTCGCCTATGACGCGTTGGATCGGGTGATCTCTCAGACCACCCCGACCGGTGGTGAGACGACATTCGCCTACGACGCGGCGTCCCAGCTAACGAGCGTCACCGACCCGACCGGGCGGGCCGCCAGCTACGACTACACCCTGGACGGCGATCTCGCCGCGATGACCGGCCCGGGCGGCGCGGTCACCCGCTACGCCTATGACGCGGCGGGGCGGGTGAGCGGGGTGACCGACCCGCGCGGCGGGACGGTCAACTTCGCATACACGCCTAACGGGTTGCTGGCGTCGCGGACCGACCAGAACGGGCACACCACCGAGTTGGCCTACGATCCGGCCGGGCAGTTGGTCTCCTCGACCGACCCGGCCGGGGTGACCACCGCGTACCGGTACGACCCGAACGGGTTGCTGACGGCGGCGATCGAGAACGCGACCGGCGGGGCGGCCGGCAGGTCGGCGGACGTGGCCACCGGTTACGGGTATGACGAGGACGGGCGGCTGACCAGCGCCACTAGCCCGAACGGCCAGGTGACTGGTTACACGGTGGACGGCGACGGCCGGGTGAGCGCGGTGACCGACCCGCTCGGGCAGGTGAGCCGGTACTCCTATGACGCGGCGGGGAACCTGGTCGGGTCGGTGGACGGCAACGGCCACTCGATCACCTACACCTATGACGCGAGCGACCAGCTGGTCGGGCGGACGTCGGCCACCGACGCGCTGACCGGGAACAGCTACGCCTACGATGCCGATGGGGAGTTGACCGGCACGACCGACGCGATCGGGCGGAGCTCGTACGCCTATGACGCGGATGGGCGGTTGACGAGCGCGGTGAATGACCACGGTCTGAGGCTGTCGTATGCCTATGACGCGGCGGGCCGGCTGACCGGGTTGACCTATCCGGACGGCAAGACCGCGACCTACTCCTATGATTCGGCGGGGCGGACCGCGAGCGTCACGGACGCCTCCGGGACGGTGGGCTATGGCTACGACCCGGCGGGGAACCTGACGTCGATCGCCCGGCCGAACGGGGTCGACACGGCGTACGCCTACGACCCGGTGGGGAATGTGACGAGCATCGACCACACGGCCCCGGCCGGAGTGTCGGCGAGCGGGGCCAGCGGCGTGACAGGGACCGGGACCTCCTTGAACGACGCGCCGGGCGCGGGAGCGGCCGTCCCGAACGCCCCTGCCGCCCCGGCGGCGGCCCCGTCGGTTCCGTCGGTGCCCGCCGGTGGGCCGGTGGCGGTTTTGGACGCGGTCGTGACAGCGGTCGCGCCGGGGGTGGCGGTCCCGTCCAGTCCGGTGCCGGCGCTGCCGGGTCCGGTGATCCCGCCGTGGGCGTCCGGGCCGAACACCAGCCCGGCAGCGGGCGGTGGGGGCGGTCTGGTTTGTGTTCCGGGTCCGGGCGGTGGGCCGGTGTCGGCGGGTTGCCCGCTGACCAGCGCGGACGTGTTGCCGATGCGCCTGGACTACACCTACGACCCCGATGACCGGGTGGCCTCCGAGACACAAACGTCCGCCAATGTGAGCCTGACCTCCACGTACGTCTATGACGCGTTGGGTCGGTTGACCGCGGCCAGCCGTTCCGACGGGATCGACCAGTCGTGGACGTATGACGCCGACGGCAACCCGGTCCGCTCCACCGTCATCGACCCGGTCAGCTTGGTGGCGGTGTCGACGATCTCGGCTTTCAACGCCGCCGGCCAGTTGACCTCGCAGCAGTCCTCGGATGGGACGAGTTCGGTCGACACCTATGACCACGCGGGCAACCGGATCACCCAAACCACCACTGCGGTTGGGAAGCAGTCGCGGACCGCGTACTCCTACAACTCTCAGGGGCAGTTGGTCACCGCCTCCAACCCGGACACCGGCTCGACGCGCGTCAACTACGACGCCCTGGGGCAGATCAGCGAGCTGACCGTCCCCAACCCGGTTGATCCGGCGACGGGCGCGGCGGATTGCCCAAACGGGTCCGCCCAGCCGGGTTGCGCATCCTCCTCGGCGGGGACGGCGAACACCCCGGCTCCGGCGGGCAAGCAGGGCAAGGTGCGGACGGTGTTCGGCGGGGATCAGGCATGGCTGGCCTACTCCGGCGACACCCTGGTCTACATCGCCGACACCGTGGCCACTGACATCATCACTATCGTGAACGGGCCGCAGGGCCCGGACCACCAGACCACCAGCACCCGGGCCGGCTCGAGCACCGCCTGGTACCAGTTGGACCGGCTGGGTTCGATCCGCGACCTGACCGACTCCTCCGGGGCGACCGTGGCGGCTGCCGCCTACGGGCCGACAGGCACCGCCCAGCCGGCGTGCGCCGTGCCCGGGATCGCCACGGTGGCGTCGGTGTCCCCTCTCGGCTACACGTCAGAGGTCGCCGATCCCGGAAACGGGCTGCAACACTACGCGGCCAGGTCCTACCAGCCGGGCACAGGCCAGTGGCTGCAACCCGACCCCTGGGGCGGCGACCAGACCGACCCCGCCAGCCTGAACAAATACAACTACGTCGAAAACAACCCCACCACCTACTGGGACGACTCCGGCTACCAGCTGTCCGACTGCTATTGGGGAACGGTGAGCGGGACCGGGCAGTGCGGCAACAGTGGGACCGTGTATCCCCCGGCTTCATCGGGCAACAAGACGAGCTGCCCTGCGGGAATGCATCGAGCAGGACGCGGCGCCGCCTTGACATGCAAGCCGGATCCGGTCCCTCAACCCCCGCAAAAGCCGATGGGCTGCATGGGGCCGGGAGGCGAACGAGCCTGCACCGGCGGTCTCCCTAACGGCCAGGAGCCGTACTATTACTACGCGAATCCCCAGGAGACTAGTCCGAATAATTTCTATTACTTCGGGAGCAACGGGTACTTCTATGGATTGGGCCCGGGGTCCGTTGCGGCGTGGTTTGGATTCGGAATTGCGTATGCGCCCAGCCAGGAAGTATGGAATCGAGCGTACAGCGCTGCGTTTGAAGAATACAGGAAAGCCCTAGGATGGCCGGCTAAGGATCTTACCGCCGTACTCGCGTGTGACTCAGGCTTCAACTATCCGGTGAATATGTGCAGCTCTACGCAGCAAGCTTTCATATCCAACTTCTTCCAGTATCTTGGAAAGCAGCCTGGCATCATAGTGAATATAGGTGCCACTGCGGTGGACGTGGAGAACATAAGTAATGATTGGGGCACTGGACTTGGTGTTGCGGGAATGAAGGACGCGTACACGTACGGACCCTCGATCGGCTCACTGGTCCTTGCCGCTGGTGCGGCGGGGCCAGGTGCTCAGATCATACTCAACAAGGATGGCACGGTCAGCTTCCTAAACGACGACGACAAGCCTCGTGTTCCAACCGGAGGCACTTGTCAAGTCCCCGGCAAACCCAAGGCGACGGTGTGGGCCTGCGCGTGGTCTGTCGCCGCGACACATTGAGAAAGTGGTGAGATTCGGTGGCTGATCATGTATGACGCTCATTGGATTCCAGACAAGCCGGCCAGCCTATCGACCTATTCTGATGAGACGCAGTTGGATCGCCTGCGGATTACATGGCGACAACGGCGGGTCATGGTGATAGTTGCTATCGGGATTGTGGTGGCGCTGGTGGCGGCGGTCGTGCTTCGCGTCGTGGCAAGCGGTGGTGTGGGCGCCGGGGTCTTCGCGCCGGTTGATGTCGCGGTGGGTCCTGGTGGCGAAGTGTTTATCTACAACCACGACGGGGTGTTTCCGAACATTAAGCCATTTGTGGTGAGAATAGCGTCAGACGGGAAACAGTCGGTGTTGGCTGGCACTGGATCCAAGGGAATGCCCCGTGAGGGCCGTGCGACTGCCAGCCCGCTACACGGGGGTGACGGGCTCGCGGTGGATTCCGCAGGAAATGTCTATATCGCGGACATGACGACGGTGGAAAGAGTGACGACGGACGGCACATTGTCGATTATTGCTGGCACAGGCAAGGATGGTAATCCGGTTGCTGGGCCGGCGACTGCCAGCCCGATTGGTGACGCGGAAGCCGTGGCCGTGGATCCTGAAGGTAATGTGTACATCGAGGATGTTTCGTCGAATATGGTCCTGAAGGTGACACCAGACGGAGTGTTGTCGATCTTCGCAGGTAATGGTCGGGCGAACTTTGGGACCTCAAGTCCGGTCCCTGGGCCAGCTACGTCAACTGCGGTGGGGACCCTGTGCGGCATGGCTATTGACACCGCTGGAAACCTCTACATCACCGACAGTGTTGATATATACAAGATCACTCCGGAAGGTGTGCTGTCAGTATATATCAGCGAAGTGGCCAATATCATGTCTCCAATGGGAACGGCAATGGCATTGGGCCCAGAGGGGGATGTATACGTGGCTAGCAGAACCACCGTTATGAAATTGTCCCGGGATGGCTCCCGGACAAATATGGTGGGCGACGGAAAGGAGGGTTATCCCATTGGGGGCAACGCGCTCGCGAGCCGTTGGGGTAGGATCACGGGATTGGATTTTGACGCACAAGGGGACCTATATGTGTCAGACAATATGGCGGATGTTGTAGCGAGGGTGACCCCCTCCGGTGTTCTTTCGATTTTGGCGCATGGTCCTGCAGGGCCACCTAATTAATTCATGAGGGGATGTGTCGTGCCATGATGAACGCTAGGGCTGGGCTGGCGGGGCTGGTCGCGGTGGTGGTGGCCGGGTTGTTGGCGGGTGGGTCGGGTGGTGGTGGGGTGGCCGCCGCTGGGGTTGGGCCGGGTTCGGTGGTGGTGTCGCCGGTGGCTGCGGCGCCGGGGTGGCTGGCGGAGATCAATTCGGTTCGGGTTGGGGCTGGGTTGGGGCTGGTGGTGGAGGATGTGGGGTTGGAGGCTGGGCTGCGGGCGCATGTGGCGTATTTGGCGGGGACCGCGGCGTCGTTGCTGGTTGGGCGGTGGGCGGATTTGCGGACGGAGAATCCGGCGAGTCCGTTGTACTCGGTGGCGGGGGCGGCGGCTGGTGGGTCGGCGTTGTTGGCGTGGGGCGCGCGGTCGGATGTGGACGCGATCGATATTTGGTTGGCGTCGCCGTTGCATGCGGTGGCGTTGTTGGCGCCGGGTCTGAAGGCGGTGGGGTTCGCGCGTTCGGCGGGTGGTGTCGCGGCGCTGGATGTGGTCGATGGGCTCGACGCGACCGTGACCGCCCCCACTGTTGCGGTGTTGTTCCCGGGTGATGGGGCCACGACGGGTCTTCCGGCGTATAGCGGGGGCGAGTTCCCGGATCCGATCCAGACGTGCGTCAAGCAGTATCCGGGGTTGGATTGGTCGAGCCCGGGTCTGCCGGTGGTCGCGATGCTGCCGGCGGCGCCGGTGGCGGGTTTGTCGGCGTCGCTGTCCGGGCCGTCGGGGGCGGTGGGCAGCGGTTCGGGTGGCGGGTTGTGCGTGCTGGGCCGCTCGACGTTCGTCACCACTGATCCGGTGTATGGCCTGGCGGGGGCGAACATTCTGGCTGGTTCGCGGGCGGTGGTGCTGATCCCGCGCGCGCCGCTGGTGAACGGGGCGTACACCGCGACGATCTCCCAGCCCGGGCAGGCGGATGTGACCTGGTCGTTCACGGTGGCCGCGTCGCTGGTGAACGTGACGGCGCCGGTGGTCGCTGGCGCGCCGGTGGTGGGCGGCTATGTGCAGGTGGCCGCGGGCGGCTGGGTGCTGGGTGTGGCGCCGGTGAGCGCCGGGGTGTCTTACCGGTATCAGTGGTCGGCGGGCGGTGTGCCGGTCGCTGGGGCGACGGGCGCGTCGTACTGCCCGATGCCGGCTGATGCGGGTGAGGCGTTGTCGGTGACCGTGACCGCGTCGATGCCCGGCTACGGCCCTGGTTCGGTGACGGTTTCTGTGCCGGGCAAGGTCGCGGCTGGGGCGATCGCGAACATCTCCGCGCCGACGGTCGCGGGCGTGGCGAGGGTCGGGGTGAGGCTGACTGTGGCCAGCCCGGGCAAGTGGTCGTCGGCGGCTGGGCAGTTGGCGTACTCCTACCAGTGGTACGCGGGCGGTGTCGCGGTCGCGGGGGCGACGGGCAGTGGTTTCACCCCGGGCGCGGCGCAGGCCGGCAAGGCGTTGTCGGTGAAGGTGACCGCGTCGGCCGCGGGCTATGCCAGCGCGGCGAAGTCGAGCGCGGCGACCGGGGCGGTGGCCAAGGGGGCGCTGGTTCGCAAGGCGAGGCCGGCGCTGACCGGGACGGTGAGAGTCGGTGGGACGTTGAAGGTCACGACCGGCGTGTGGTCTCCGTCCGCGACGGTGAGGGTTCAGTGGTACGCGGGCGGGAAGGCGGTCAAAGACGCCACCAAGGCCAACCTGAAGCTGACCGCGGCGATGCGGGGCAAGGCCGTCACCGTGCGACTGACCGCCACCCGTCCCGGCTACACCACCGCCACCGTCACCCTGACCGCCAAAACCAAAGTCAGATAGGGAACCAGTCAGACCGGCCAGTCAATGCCACGGGTCGCATCGATTTCATCGGATATTACCGTCGCCCCGTGGCGGGATGCCCCATTGATCACGAATGCGTGGCGCAGCATGGCCTTGGTTCCGTCCCCAACGCTTGCGCCGCCTCCTGGAAATGACGAGACCGAGCTCGCTCAATCTCAGGGATCCGCTGTCTTGTGAGTTCGAGCCCATCAAGGCCGAAGTCGGCTCTGGACATGATCCGGCCGAGGCGATCTCGCCAAGTTGTATCCGTGTGCGCCGTAGGTGCGCAGTTTTGCCGAGAGCCAGCGATGGGTCGGGGCCAGTCCGGTGTGGTTCGCCGCAGCAGCGGCGGACAAGCAGAGGTTCGAGCGACCCATCGTCTTCTGAACCATCCGGTTGGGACCTTTGAACGCGGTCCCGTATCGCGCGGATGTCCCGTCCCGATGGAACAGCATGGTGCGCCGAGCTGTGGGGCGGCGCTCTGCCCGCTCGGCGATGACCTGATCGCGCAACGTGCTGAACCCGTGCGCGTCACACATGCCGTCGTTGGCGATGAGCGTCGCGGCGAGGAGGCTCGCCAGCGGGACCCGTGGCGCCTCATGACCGCCGGCCGCGATCCGGTTGGGGACGCTTCTCGCCCACCCAGCCTGGCCCCGGTGTCACGTAGCCTTGGTGGTGTGTGCGGCATAGTTGGGTACGTCGGTCCGCGCCCAGCTGTCGATGTGGTGGTGGCGGGCATGCATCGCTTGGAGTACCGCGGCTATGACTCGGCCGGGGTGGGGGTGGTCACCGCGGCTGGCGGGCTGCGCGTGGTGAAGAAGGCCGGGCGGATCGCGAACCTCGAACGGGCGCTGGCGGGAGCCCGCCTGGACGCCACGACCGGCGTCGGGCACACCCGCTGGGCCACCCACGGCGCGCCGAACGACCGCAACGCCCATCCGCACACCGACGCGAGCGGGCGCATCGCCGTCATCCACAACGGGATCATCGAGAACCACGCCGAGCTCCGGGCGCGTCTGGAGGCGGCGGGGGTCGAGTTCGCCTCCGACACCGACACCGAAGCGGTCGCCCACCTGCTGCGCGCCTGGCTGGACGAGCACGCGGACGGCACGATCGCCGCGGCGTTGCGGGCCGTCTGTCAGCAGCTGGCCGGGGCGTTCACCCTGGTGGTGGTCGACGCTGAACAGCCGGGCGCGGTGGTGGCGGCCCGGCGCAACTCGCCGCTGGTGCTGGGGGTCGGCGACGACGAGATGTTTCTGGCCAGCGACGCCGCGGCGTTCATCGAGTTCACCCGGGACGCGGTCGCGCTGGGACAGGACCAAGTCGTGGAAATCACCCGAGACGGTTACCGGATCACCGATTTCTTCGGCGCGCCGGCCGCCGGCAAACCATTCCACGTCGACTGGGACCTCGCCGCCGCGGAAAAAGGCGGCTTTCAGTATTTCATGCTCAAAGAGATCCAGGAGCAGCCGGCCGCCGTGGCGGCCACGCTCTCCGGGCATCTAATCAACGGTCAAGTCGTGCTGGACGAGCAGCGCGTCGATCAACAAGAACTGCGCGACGTGGACAAAGTGTTCGTCGTCGCCTGCGGCACGGCCTACCATTCCGGTCTGATCGCCAAATACGCCATCGAGCATTGGACGCGGCTGCCGGTCGAGGTGGAAATGGCCTCGGAGTTCCGCTATCGCGATCCGGTGCTGGACCGCCAGACGCTGGTCGTGGCCATCAGCCAATCCGGGGAGACGGCGGACACCCTCGAAGCGGTGCGGCACGCGCGCGCGCAAAAAGCGAAGGTGTTGGCTATTTGCAACACCAATGGCGCGCAAATCCCGCGCGAGTCCGACGCCGTGCTATACACCCATGCGGGGCCGGAGATCGGGGTCGCGGCGACCAAGACGTTCACCGCGCAGGTGGCCGCGGTGTCGCTGGTGGGACTGGCGCTGGCGCAGGCGCGGGGCACCAAGTACGGCGATGAGGTGGCGCGCGAGTACGACGCGCTGGCGGCCATGCCCGAACTGATCGAACGCGCGTTGACGGTCACCGATCAGGTGCGCGCGCTGGCGGGCGAGATCGCCGATTCTCGCGCGGTGCTGTTCCTGGGCCGGCACGTCGGCTACCCGGTGGCGCTGGAAGGCGCGCTGAAACTCAAGGAACTCGCCTACATGCACGCCGAGGGGTTCCCCGCCGGGGAGCTCAAACACGGCCCGATCGCCTTGGTCGAGGGCGGTTTGCCGGTGGTGGTGGTGATGCCCTCCCCAGTGGCCCGGCCGACGCTGCACCAAAAACTGCTATCCAACGTCGCCGAGGTCGCCGCCCGGGGCGCGCGAACCATCGTCATCGCCGAGACCGGCGACCGGGCGGCCCGGACGCTGGCGGCGCGCGTCCTCGAAGTGCCGTCCGCGCCGGCGCTGTTCTCACCGTTGGTGAGCGTCGTCCCGCTGCAAACCCTGGCCGCCGAGATAGCCCTGGCCCGTGGGTTCGACATCGACAAGCCGCGCAACCTCGCCAAGTCGGTCACCGTCGAGTGACCGCGCGGCCCCAGCGCGGCGCACGCCCCGTGGGGACGGACCGTGCTGCCCCCGGCGCGGAACGCGCCCCGTGGGGACGGACCGCGCGGCCCCCGCGCGGAGCGCGCCCCGTGGGGGCGAGGAGTCGGCCGCGCGGGCCGACCATCAAATAGCCCACACCGGCCCACCCTGCGCGGCGCCGTGTCGGGCTGATTCGGAACAATGATGATGTGACGGAATCGGTAGATCTACTCATCGTCGGCGCCGGCCCGGTCGGCATCTATGGCGCCTATTACGCGGGTGCGCGGAGCATGTCCACAGTGGTGCTCGACTCGTTGGAAGAGCCGGGTGGACAGATCACCGCGATGTACCCAGAGAAGTCGATTTTCGACGTGGGCGGGATCCCAGGGATCCGGGGCCGCGATCTGGTCGCGCAATTGGTCGCGCAGGCCGAGCCGTTCCACCCGCACTATCGGCTGGGGGAGCAGGCTGTCGGCTTGGCGCGCCGCGACGGTGGTTTCACGGTGACCACCTCCAAGGGCGAGGCCATCGAGTGCCGGGGCATCTTGATCACCGGCGGGATCGGCACCTTCACCCCCCGTCCGCTGCCCACCGGTGGGGAGTACGCGGGTCGGGGCGTCGTGAACTTCGTTCCGGACCCCAATGTGTACGCCGGGTCGGAGGTCGTGGTCGTCGGCGGCGGGGACTCAGCGGTGGACTGGGCGCTGATGCTCGAACCGATCGCCAAGGCGGTCACCCTAGTGCACCGGCGGGCCGGTTTCCGCGCTCACCCGCACTCGGTGGACATGCTGCGCGCCTCGTCGGTGCAGATCCTCACCGACGCGCAGGTCAGCGGCGTGTTCGGCGACCCGAATGTGGAGGCGGTGGAGGTGACGGTGCTGGGCGAGCCGCGCCGGGTGCCGTGCGACACCCTGATCGCGGCGCTGGGCTTCACCGCCAACCTCGGCCCGCTGCTGGATTGGGGGCTGGAGATCAGCAAGCGGCAGATCGCCGTGAACAGCCAGTGCGCGACGAACATACCCGGTATCTATGCGGCCGGCGACATCGTCGACTACCTCGGCAAGGTGAAGCTGATCGCCACCGGGTTCGGCGAGGCCGCGACCGCGGTGAACAACCTGGCCGCCTACTTGGACCCGGAGGTCTCGGCGTTCCCCGGCCACCTGTCGGACTACGCCGCGCCCGCTGCGGCGGGATGATCGTCGGCATCGGCGTCGACGTCGTGTCGGTGTCGCGGTTCGCGGCCGCGCTGGCCCGAACCCCCGCGATCGCCGACCGTCTGTTCACCCCGGAGGAGCGGTTGACGCTCGCCGGAGCGCCGCGCGGCGCGGAATCGCTGGCCGCCCGGTTCGCCGCCAAGGAGGCGCTGGCCAAGGCGCTTGGCGCGCCGGGCGGGATGCGCTGGACCGACGCCGAGGTGGTCGTCGCACGCGGCGGGCGGCCCGCGCTGACGGTGCGCGGCACGGTGGCGAGCCGCGCGCGGGCGCTCGGCGTGACGGCGTGGCACCTGTCGTTGTCCCATGACGGTGGGGTCGCCATCGCTACCGTGATCGCGGAGAACACTGCCGGGGAGCCGGCGCCGGCCGAGCCAAGGAGGGCCGAGGCATGAAGGGCGTCTATCCGGTCGCCGAGGTGCGCGCCGCCGAGGCGGCGTTGATGGCCGAGCTGCCGCCCGGGGCGCTGATGCAGCGCGCGGCGACGGCGCTGGCGACGCACTGCGCGCGGTTGCTCGGGCGCGCCTATGGGGCGCGCGTGGTGCTACTCGTCGGCGGTGGCGACAACGGCGGCGACGCGCTGTTCGCCGGCGCCCGGCTGGCCGCCGCCGGGGCGCGGGTGGACGCGCTGCTGCTGGATCCGGCGCGGGCGCACGCCGCCGGGTTGGCCGCGCTGCGCCGCCACGGCGGGCGGACGCTCGCCGGGGTGGATCCGGCGTTGCCGCAGGCGGCGGACCTGATCATTGACGGCATCCTCGGCATCGGCGGCAAGGGCGACCTGCGCGGCGCGGCGATCGCCGCCGCCGATGCGGTCGCGACGGCGCGGGCGACCCGCCGCGTGCCGACGGTCGCGGTGGACCTGCCGTCCGGGGTGGACGCGGACACCGGCTGGGCCGGCGAGCACGCCATCCGCGCGGACGTCACGGTCACCTTCGGGGTGCTCAAGCCGGGTCTGATCGTCGGGGCCGGCGCGCGGCACGCGGGCGAGGTGCGGCTGGTGGACATCGGCCTGACCCCGCCGCCGGCGCGTTGCGAGGTGCTCGAAGGCTCCGATGTGGCCGCGCTGCTGGCCGCGCCGGGAGCCGTTGATGACAAGTACACCCGAGGCGTGGTGGGCGTGGTCGCCGGCAGCGACCAGTACCCCGGCGCGGGGGTGCTGGCCACGGGTGCGGCGCTGCTCGGTGGGGCGGGCATGGTCCGCTACCTGGGCCGGGCGCCGCGCGCGGTGTGCGCGCGCTACCCCGAGGTGGTGCCCGGCGAGCCGGGGCAGCGCCCGCACGAGGCGCGCGTGCAGGCCTATGTCGTCGGCCCCGGGCTGGGCACTGACGATCAGGCGCTGGCGCGGCTCGCGGATGTGCTGCGCACCGACGCCCCGGTGATCGTCGACGCGGACGCGATCACGTTGCTGGCGCGCGCGCCGGGGCTGGTGCGGGGGCGTCGCGCGCCGACCGTGCTGACCCCGCACGACCGGGAGTTCGCGCGCCTGACCGCCGCGCCGAGCGGGCCCAGCTTGACCGTCGCGCCGGGCATGCCGAGCCTGACGGTCACGCCGGCCGGGTCGAGCCTGGACACCGACCGGATCGGGGCGGCGCGCCGGGCCGCTGCCGAGTTGGGGGTGACCGTGCTGCTCAAAGGGGCCGCGACCGTGGTCGCGGCCCCCGACGGGATGGTGCGCGTCAACCGGACCGGCACCCCGTGGCTGGCCACCGCGGGCAGCGGCGATGTGCTCAGCGGGCTGATCGGATCACTGCTGGCGGGCGGCCTGGACGCGCCGCGCGCCGCCGCTGTCGGCGCCTACTTGCATGGGGTGGCGGGCCAGTTGGCCGCCGCCGAGGGGCCGCCGACGGCCGACGATGTGCTGGCCGCGCTGCGCCCGGCGCTGGGTCTGGTCACTGGCGGCTGACGTTCGACGCACGGCGGTCGGCCGCCCCTATGAGCAGCATGTGTGCCACACAACGTGCCATACAACGACAGCTTGAGTCATATTATATGAGTATGAGCATGGCGTATGACATGACGATGTCGCGCAACGGGCAGGTGTCAATCCCGGCTGCGGTCCGAGCGCGCTGGCGGGCATCGCGGTGGGACCCCCAGCGAATGCTTGTGATCGATATGGGCGATTACGTGGTTGTCCAACCGCGGCTGGCCGATCCGCTCACGGCTCTCCAGGGCATCGACAAGGGACGCGGGCCGTCCACCGACGAGATGCGTCGCGCGGATCGCCAACAGGAGTGGGAGGCCTACCAGCGCAAGGCGCGCGTGTATGGGTTGCCGGAGGACTGCGACGAATGACCATTCTCGACACCTACGCGGTGATCGCCTTCCTCAATGGCGAGAGTGCCGCCAGCGAGGTTCGCGCATTGCTGGCCGCCGGCGATGCTCGCCAAACCGCGATCGGTGTGGCCGAGACCGTTGACCACCGAGTCCGCCTTTCCGGCCGGAGCGAGCGGCAGGCCGTGGTCGATCTGGGGCTGCTGGGGTTGTTGGAGGCGGTTCCGGTTGATTTCGCCATCGGCGCCGACGCCGGGCGGTTGCGAGCGCGTCACTACCACCGCACCCGGTGCGCGGTGAGCATGGCCGATTGCGTGGCGGCGGCGGTCGCGCAATCCGCGCACGAGCCGCTGGCGACATCCGACCCGGACTTGCTGGACATGTGCTTTCGCGAAGGGATCGCCGTCGTGCCACTGCCCGGCTCCGACGGCTCCCGCTGGACCCCGCCGGCTCACTAAGCTGACCCAGGTGAGCGCGCATATTCTGACCGCCGTCGCCTGGCCCTACGCCAATGGCCCGCGGCACATCGGGCACGTCGCCGGCTTCGGCGTCCCCTCCGACGTGTTCTCCCGCTACCAGCGGATGGCGGGCAACAAGGTGCTGATGGTCTCCGGCACCGACGAGCACGGCACCCCGATCCAGGTGCAGGCGGACCACGAGGGGGTCAGCGCCCGGGAGCTGGCCGACCGCTACAACGGGGTGATCGCGCGCGACCTGCAGACCCTGGGGCTGTCCTACGACCTGTTCACCCGGACCACCACGGCCAACCACTACGCGGTCACTCAGGCCATCTTCAAGGGCCTGCTGGACAACGGCTACATCTTCCCGCGCACCCAGCTCGGCGCGATCAGCCCGTCCACCGGGCGCACCCTGCCGGACCGGTACATCGAGGGGACCTGCCCGCTGTGCGGCTACGGATCCGCGCGCGGCGACCAGTGCGACAACTGCGGCAACCAGCTCGACCCGGCGGACCTCATCGAGCCGCGCAGCCGCATCAACGGCGAGACGCCGCGGTTCGTGGAGACCGAGCAGTTCTTCCTCGACCTGCCCGCCTTCGCGACAACCTTGGACGATTGGCTGAGCCGCCAGACCCACTGGCGGACCAACGTGCTCAAGTTCTCCCGCAACCTGCTCGACGACCTCAAGCCGCGCGCGATCACCCGCGACCTGGACTGGGGCGTGCCGGTGCCACTGCCGGGGTGGGCCGACCGCCCGGACAAGCGCATCTATGTCTGGTTCGACGCGGTGATCGGCTACCTGTCGGCGTCTATCGAATGGGCCGCGCGCACCGGCGACCCGGACGCCTGGCGGCCGTTCTGGCAGTCCCCGGACGCCCGAGGCTACTACTTCATGGGCAAGGACAACATCGTCTTCCATTCCGAGATCTGGCCGGCGATGCTGTTCGGCTACTCCGGCCTGCCGCACGGCGCCCCCGGCGGTCACGGCAACGCTTCAGCCGCCGCCGGCGACGTCGGCTCGTCCGCCTTCAGCGGCAGTGGCGACTCCTCCGGGGCCAGTGGCTACGGAGCGTTGAACCGTCCGTACGAGGTGGTGTCCAGCGAGTTCCTGACCATGGAGGGCCGCAAGTTCTCCTCCTCGCGCAACGTGGTGATCTACGTGGGGGACATGCTCTCCCGCTATGACCCCGACGCGCTGCGCTACTACCTGGCCGTGGCCGGGCCGGAGAGTCAGGACACCGACTTCACCTGGTCGGAGTTCGTGCGGCGCAACAACGACGAGTTGGTCGCCGGGTGGGGCAACCTGGTCAACCGCACCATCTCGATGACGGCGAAGAACCTGGGCGCCATCCCCGGCGCCGGGGAGCTCACCGACGCCGACCAAGCCTTGCTGGCCGCTTCGCGCGCGGCGTTCGGGACCGTCGGCGAGCTGCTGGAGCGGTCCCGGCAGAAGGCCGCGATCACCGAGGTGATGGCCGTGGTGGCGGCGGCCAACAAATACCTGTCGGACACCGAGCCGTGGAAGCTGCGGGCTCAGGACCCGGCGCGGATGGCTTCGGTGCTGCACGTGGCGCTACAGGTGGTCGATGACGCCAAGACGTTGCTGACCCCGTTCCTTCCGTCCTCGTCGGCGCGGGTGCACGCGCTGCTGGGCGGGGCCGGTGAGTGGGCGGCGATGCCGCGGCTGGTCGAGGTGGACACCCCGACCGCGGCTGGCTCGCCCGGTTACCGCGTGCTGACCGGCGACTATGACACTGGTGCGCGCTGGGAGTCGACGCCGTTGCCGGTGGGACGCCCGCTGGCGGCGCCGACTCCGGTGTTCGCCAAGCTGGACCCGTCGGTGGCGGAGCAGGAGCTGGCCCGGTTGGCTGCTGGTGGCGAATGATTCCGGCGAAAGTGGAGGCGCGCGGGTGAGCCGGACCGACCCGCCCCCGCCGCCCCCGCCGCTGCCCAGCCCGATCTTCGACTCGCACTGCCATCTGGACGCGATGGCGCAGCGCGCCGGTGTGGAGCCATCGGGCGCGTTTGTCGCCGCCGTCATGGACGCGGCGCGCGCGGTCGGGGTGGTCCGGGTGATCACTATCGGGGACACCCTCGCCTCGTCGGCCTGGTGCGCGCGAACGGCCGGCGAACACCCTGACGTGTACGCGGCGGTGGCGGTGCACCCGACCGAGGTGGCCGGTCTGGACGACGAGGGCTACCTCGAGCTGGAGCGCTTGGCCCGCCAGCCACGAGTGGTCGCGATCGGCGAGACTGGGCTGGACTACCACTGGGAGCGCACCACGCCAGCCCAACAGGAGGAGCACTTCCGCCGACACATCGACCTTGCCAAGCGAGTCGGCAAGCCGTTGGTGATCCATGACCGGGACGCCCATACGGATATTTTGCGCATATTGGACTCTGAAGGCGCTCCGGCGAGCGTGGTCTTCCACGGCTTCTCGGGCGACGAGGCGATGGCGCGCGTCTGTGTCGATGCCGGATATGTCCTTTCTTTCCCTGGTGTGATCACCTTCACAAACGCGCCCGCGCTGCGGGCGGCGGCGCGGGCGGTCCCGGTGGACCGCATTCTGGTTGAAACGGACGCGCCGTTCCTCACCCCGCACCCCTTCCGCGGCCGCCCCAATGCCCCGTATTTGCTGCCGCACACGTTGCTCGGCCTGGCCGCCGCCAAGGGTTGCGAGCCGGACGAGCTAGCCGCCGCGATCAGGCGCACCGGAGCGAGCGTTCTTAGGGTCGCCTCGCCTGCTCCGTAGCAGCGACGCCGGCCCCGGGTATTGCCATCGATATCGCGACCAGTTACCGTATTGTGATGTTGGCACACGCCATCACGAAACCATAACGATCAATTGCGACGCGGACGGGAGCCATTCATCGTGCGGCGCAGCGTCAAGTACGGAGTGGCCGGCGCGGTGGTCGCCGGGCTGGTCGGCGGATCGGTCGTCCTGTTTAGCTCCCCACCAAAAAAGACAATCACCCTTAAAGTGGACGGAACTGTCCAAGAAGTCCATACTCACGCCGCCACGGTGAGCGAGGTGCTCAGCGACGCCGGCTACCTGGTCGGCGCGCATGACATCGTCGCCCCGGCGGCGGACGCCAAGGCCCTCAACGACAGCACGATCGTGCTCAAGCGGGGCCGGTTGCTGCACTTGACCGTCGACGGCCAGTCGCGCGACGTGTGGGTCACCGAGCCCACGGTCGCCCAGGCGCTGGCCGACCTCGGCTACACCGGCACCGAGTTCACCTCGGTGTCGCGCTCCTCGCGGCTGCCGCTGAGCCCGACCGACATCACCTTGCGCACGCCCAAACAGGTCACCGTGGTGCATGACGGCAAGACCCAGCGCGTGGTGAGCACGGACGCGACCGTGGCCGACGTGCTCGACGGGTTGCGGGTGAAGGTCGGGCCGAAGGACGAGATCACCCCGAAGCTCACCACCGAGCTCGTCGACAACGAGAAGATCGTGCTCAAACGGGTGGTCCTCAAGCGGGTCACCGAGCGACAGGTGACCACGTTCAAAATCAAGACCACCCAAGACCCGACGATGTTCACCGATGAGACCAGCGTGCAGGTCTGGGGCCAGAACGGCGTGACCAAGGTCGTCTACGAGATCAGGTACGTCGACGGCAAGAAGGTCAAAAAGACCAAGGTGTCCAGCACCGTGGTCACCAAGCCGGTGACCCAAGAGCAGACCGTGGGCACCAAGACGCGCCCGACGCCGCCCGCGCCGCAACCTGCGCCGGGCTCGTCCAACGGTCTGAACTGGGACGCGGTCGCGGCCTGTGAGTCCGGCGGCAACTGGAGCATCAACACCGGCAATGGCTACTACGGCGGCCTGCAGTTCAACCAATCGACGTGGATCTCCAACGGTGGCGGCGCCTACGCGCCCCGGGCCGACCTGGCCACCCGCGACCAGCAGATCGCGGTGGCGACCGCGCTGTACAACGCGCGCGGGTCAAGCCCCTGGCCGGTTTGCGGCGCGAACCTCTGACCGCTCCTGCGCACGCCGGCCCTGACCTGGGCCGGCGCCCAGGCGCGATAGTGTGGTCTTGTCCATGACACTGAACGGTGTGGCCACGGGGGTTCACGAGTGCACCGCAGCGTGAAGTACGGCTTGTACGGCGCGGTATTGGCGAGCCTGGTCGGGGGCGCGATCGCCTGGGTCAACGTTGACAAGTCGGTGACGCTCCGTGTCGATGGCACGACTCGTGTCGTGCGCACCACGGCGGCGACGGTGCAAGGCACCCTTGCCAGCGCCGGATACCCGATCGGTGCCCACGATGTGGTCGCGCCGGCCCCGGCGACGCGGGTGCACAACGGGAGCGTCGTGGTTCTCAAACGTGGTCGAGAGCTGCTGCTGACCGTCGACGGAGTGCCGCGCGATGTGTGGGTCACCGCGCCCACGGTGGCCGACGCCCTTGATGAGCTCGGCTACGGCGATCAGGCGCACTCTTCGGTGTCCCGGGCCAAGCGGCTGCCGCTGGATCCCACCAGCATCGACCTGCGCACGCCGAAACCGGTGACGGTCCGCCACGACGGGCAGACCGATCCGGTGGTCAGCACTGACGCCACGGTGGGCGACCTGCTCGCCGCGCTGCGCATCACGGTTGGCGCCGAGGATTCGGTCACGCCAGCGCCGAGCACGCCGCTGCGCGCCGGGGAGCAGATCGTCGTCGGACGGGTCACGCACCGGGTCGTCACCGAGCGGCGGGTCATCCCATTCGCCACCACGCGCCAGAAGGACCGGTCGCTGGACATCGGGCAGTCGGCGGTGGCGGTAGCCGGCAAGAACGGGCTGACGGTGGTCAAGTACGACGTCACCTACACCGATGGCAAAGTCACCGCGAAGACTGTGCTCAGCGCCAAGACGACCCCGCCGGTGACCAGGGTGGTGCGCGTCGGGACCCGACCGGCGAGCACGCCTGAGGCGGCCCAGGCGATCGCCAAGCGGATGGCCGCCAAACGCGGCTGGGGCACGGACCAGTTCGCCTGCTTGGTGCCGCTGTGGGGCCACGAGAGCGGCTGGCGGGTCAGCGCCGCGAACCCCAGCGGCGCGTACGGCATCCCCCAGGCCCTGCCCGGGGACAAGATGGCCTCGGCTGGCCCGAATTGGCAGACCGATCCGGCCACGCAGATCGCTTGGGGACTGGACTACATCGCGGGCCACTACGGCACCCCGTGCGGCGCCTGGGACTACTGGCAGGCCCACGGTTGGTACTGATCACACGTTGGCGCGCGAGCTGAGCGGACCCGGCCCCGCCACGGCGCGCGCGTCGCGCGGTCCCGGCCCGGGGCTGCGCGGCGTGGAGTCGGGTGGGGTGCCTTCCGGGCGCGCCGGCGCCCGTTCGGACGAGCCCATCGAAGACGGTTTGGACGAGCCCGGAGTGTTGCTCGGCGCCGGCGAGCTGCGCGCGCTCGCGGCGCGGCTGGGGCTGCGCCCGCGCAAGTCGCTCGGCCAGAACTTCGTGCACGACGGCAACACGATCCGGCGCATCGTTCGGGCCGCCGGGGTGCGCCCCAGCGACCGGGTGCTCGAAGTGGGGCCGGGCCTCGGCTCGCTCACCATCGGACTGCTGGCGGCGGGCGCGGAGGTGACGGCGGTTGAGGTGGACCCCCGGCTGGCCGCCCAGTTGCCGGACACGGTGCGCGCGCGGGCGCCACGAGCCGTTGATCGGCTTCGGGTGGTGCCCGCGGACGCGTTGCGAATCGAAGCGCTGGACGGCCCGCCGCCCACCGCGCTGGTGGCCAACTTGCCCTACAACGTGGCGGTTCCGGTGCTGCTGCATCTGCTCGGCGCGCTGCCGTCGCTGCGCGGCGGGTTGGTGCTGGTGCAGGCCGAGGTGGCCGACCGGCTGGTCGCCCAGGCGGGCGAGTCGGCCTACGGCGCGCCCAGCGCGAAGCTCGCCTGGCACGCCGCTGCCACGTCCGCCGGGTCAGTGCCGCGCAGCGTGTTCTGGCCGGTGCCGAATGTCGACTCCGCGCTGGTGCGGCTGGCCTGCCGTCCCGCGCCCAGCGGCGCCTCCCGCCACGCCGTGTTCGCGGTGATCGACGCCGCGTTCGCGCAGCGGCGCAAGATGCTGCGCCAGGCGCTGGCGCCCTGGGCCGGTTCCTCGGCCGACGCGGTCGCGATGTTGCGCGCCGCCGGCATCGATCCCGCGGCGCGGGGCGAGACGCTTGATCTCGACAATTTCGTGCGGATCGCCCACGCTGCGGCGCGTGCCTAGGGCCTAACGCCCAAAATGACGCTGAGTCGCGGCTCCCGTCGTTACAATGAATGGCGGATCAACAGTATGTCTGTCGTACGGCGAGGGGATCGGGTAGAGCGACAATGTCGAACACAACTGGCGGCCACCGGGCGGACCGGGAGCCGCGTCGGCGTCGTGGCCGGGGCGCGCTGTGGCTGGTGACTTTGGTGTGCGTGGTGGCGCTGGCGGGCGGCGGCGTGCTGTTCTGGCGAGGCGTGGAGGATTCGAAATCCGGCCCGCACGCGCAACCGTTGCCCACATCGCTGTTCACCGTGGCCCCAGCGGAGGCGCGGGCGATGCAGGTGCCTGCGGCGCTCAAGACACCGCAGTCGGGCAGCATTCAGACCTCTTGCGACCAGTACCCGGGCGCGCAGCCCCAAGTGGCTATCCCATCGCTGTGCATCTACGCCCCGATGGTCGCCACCCAGGTCGTGGACGGCTCGCTGGTGATCCCGCAAGACGTGCACCAGGTCGGGCTCGATCTGGGCAGCGCTCCGCTGGATTCGGACACCGGCACCACGATCATCGCCGGGCACGTGGACAGCGCCGTCCAGGGTGACGGCGTGTTCTTTTTCTTGCATCAAGTCGAACCGGGCGCGGAGATCATCGTGGTCGGTTTGGACAACCAGACCACGAAGTGGCGCGTGAATCGCAATCAAATCGTAGAGAAGTCGCAGCTGCCGACGGACATCTGGGCGCAGACCGGGGAGCGCCGGCTGGTGCTGGTCACCTGCGGCGGGCCGTTGCTGCACTACGACTGGGGCAACACCTACGAGGACAACATTCTGGTCTACGCGACGCCCGAATAACCCTCTGATCGCGCCGGACGGCTGACCGGTCGACGGCTGACCGGTCGACGGACCGCGCCGGACGGCGTCCGGACTGGGTGGCCCCCCGTCAGGTCAGCGTCAGGACTGACCATCGAAGAGGCTGGTCACCGAGCCGTCCTCGAATACCTCCCGGATCGCTTTGCCGACCAGCTTGGCGATCGAGAGCACGGTGAGTTGGTCGAATTGCTGCTCGGGGCGGATCGGCAGCGTGTTGGTGACGATCACTTCTTTGATCGGGCTGTTGCGCAGCGACTCGGTGGCTGGCGGGGAGAAGATGCCGTGGGTCACCGCGACGATCACATCGGTGGCGCCGTTCTCGAACAGCAGGTCGGCGGCCTTGGTGATCGACCCGCCGGTGTCGATCATGTCGTCGATGAGCAGGCAGAGCCGCCCGGCCACGTCGCCGACGACCCGGTTGGCGACCACTTGGTTGGCCACGTTCGGGTCGCGGGTCTTGTGCACGAAGGCGATGGGCAGCCCGCCGAGGCGGTCGGCCCATCGCTCGGCGGTGCGCACCCGACCGGTGTCCGGGGAGACCACGGTCAGCCCATCGAGCGGGTAGTTCTTCGCCACATGGGCGGCCAGCAGCGGCAACGCGAACAGGTGGTCCACCGGCCCGTCGAAGAAGCCCTGGATCTGGGCGGTGTGCAGGTCGATGGTCATCACTCGGTCGGCGCCCGCGGTCTTGAACAGATCGGCCACCAAGCGCGCCGAGATCGGCTCGCGACCGCGGTGCTTCTTGTCCTGTCGCGCGTACGGGAAGAACGGCGCCACCACGGTGATCCTTTTTGCGGAGGCGCGCTTGAGCGCGTCGAGCAGGATCAGGGTCTCCATGACCCAGTGGTTGATCGGCGAGGTGAAGGATTGGATCACGAAGGCGTCGCAGCCACGTACCGACTCGTTCGGTTTGATGAACGTCTCGCCGTTGGCGAAGTCCCGGGCGGTGGTCTCGGTGACCGTCACCCCGACATGTTCGGCGATCTCGTCGGTCAGGTCGGGATAGGCCCGACCAGAAAAAATCATCAAGCTCTTGCTTCCAGCGACCTGGAAGACACTCATGTGGCGGCCTCGTTGTCTCGATCGGCGGGATCCTGGTCGGCGTTGTCGTTGGCGGTCCGGGCCGCGGCCCGGTCGGCGGCGGCTGCGGCCGGCGTGTTCGGGCGTTTGCGCGCCACCCAGCCGTCGATCGTCTCTTGGCGGGCGCTGGAGCGGGCCAGCGCGCCCGGCGGGACGTCTTTCATCACCACCGCGCCGGCGGCGGTGTAGGCGCCGTCGCCGATGACGCGCGGCGCGACGATCATCGAGTCCGAGCCGATGCGGACGTTGTCGCCGACCACGGAGCGATGCTTGGTGATGCCGTCGTAGTTGACGAAGATCGTGGCGGCGCCGATGTTGGAGCCCGCGCCGACCGTCGCGTCGCCGACATAGGACAGGTGCGGAACCTTGGTGCCGGCCCCGATGTCGGAGCCCTTCACCTCGACGTAGGCGCCGATGTGCGCGCGCTCGGCCAGGCGCGTGCCCGGGCGCAGGTAGGTGAACGGGCCTATCGTGGCGTCGGCGCCGATCACCGCGTCGCGGCACACCGCGCGCTCGACCGTGGCGCGCTCGCCCACCACCGTGTCGTGCAGGCTGGTTTGCGGCCCGATGACCGCGCCGGCGGCGATGGCGGTGGCGCCGTGCAGGTCCACCGACGGCAGCAGCACCGCGTCCGCCGCGATGGTCACGTCAGCGTCCACCCAGGTGGTGGCCGGATCCACCACGGTGACCCCGGCGCGCATGTGCTCGTCAAGCAGCCGGGCGTTGTAGCGGCGATGGGCGGCGGCTAGCTGGGCCCGGTCGTTCACCCCGGCGGCCTGTTCGGCCGGGGCGACGAAGGCGCCCACCGGCCGCCCGATGGCCACCAGCGCGGCCACCGCGTCCGGCAGGTACTCCTCGCCCTGGGCGTTGTCGGCGCGCAGCTGACTGAGCGCGTGCCGCAGATCGGCCAGTTCGAAGGCGTACACGCTGGTCGCGATCTCCGCCACCGCGCGCTCGGCCGCCGTGGCGTCACGATGCTCCACAATCCGCGCCGGCGCGCCGTCGGCGGATCGGATCACCCGGCCGTACCCGGTCGGGTCGTCGACGATCGCGGTCAGCGCGGTCGCCGCGTTCCCGTCGTGGGCGGCGAGCAACCCGCGCAGCGTCGCGGTGGTGAGCAGTGGCATGTCGCCGGGGAGCACCAGCACGGTGCCGGTGGCCGCCGCGGGCAGCGCGGCGAGCGCGACGCGCACCGCGTGCCCGGTGCCGCGCTGATGCGCTTGCACGATCGGGATGGCGTCGGGGGCGATCGCCGCCAGGTGCTCGCGCACCGCCTCCCGGCCATGGCCGATCACCACCAAGGTGCGCTGCGCGCCGAGCGGTTCGGCGGCGGCGAGCATGTGCGCCAGCAGGCTTCGTCCGGCGAACCCATGAAGCGCCTTTGGCGTCGCCGCGGACCTCATCCGGGTGCCCTCACCCGCCGCGAGCACGACAACGGTCACCGGGGCGGGCACACTCCGAGTCTAGGACACGGCCGCCGGCGGCCGTGCCTGCCGACGTGGGGTTAGCGACCTGCGCGACATCGGCGCCCGTCGCGGCCCGCGCCTGCTTGGTGGCTCGTTCGCACGGTTCGGCGAAGCGGCGCGTCGGCGTGGTCGAGCGAGGCGCACGTTCGGCCGCCGCCCGAGGCGATGATCGGTTCAGACCGCATCGTCGTATCGATTCGACGGAGCCGCCCAGCGCATCGCGTGGCATCGTGGGCAGCGGACGAGCTTCTCGCCGCCGAGGCGATGGGGGGCCACAATGGCGGCCGTCGGGCTGACGCGGAACCGGGTGCCGCAACTCGGACAGCGGTACTGGTAGCCGCGTTGGCGCTGGACCAGGTAGCTGGCGGCGAGCGCGATGACAATGACGGCGATCGGGAGCAGTACGCGTGCCACCCGTCCATGTTGGTCGACGTTGCTGTGCGTGGTGGCGGAGGCCGCCGCCCCGCCGGACCGTTGTGTGGGGCTGCGGCACCGGCACGCCCAGTTGGGGAGGGCGCACACAGAGTGAGCTTTGTCACATTTGGCGGACAGTGGTCACTATTGGCGATGATCTGGGACCAACTGAAGTGAGCTTCTGCCCGCGTGTCGCATCGCTGCCGATGGCGAAGGGGGGCGAACGACGATGGCCGGGCGGCAGTGCGCACTGATCACAGTGGGTGACCGATTGAAGCGAATAGTACTATACATGTGAAACATGTAGAATCTAAGTTGTCGGTTGAATGTGTGGCCGTTCTGTGACGCACAGGAACTGATATATGCTTGTGTTGTTTGCGTCCAAACATCAACTCTAGGGGCGATTGGGTCAGTCCTGGGGGGCTGGGGCAGTTATGACGAACAACGCGGAGGCCGCGCGGGTCGCCAGAGGCCGCTCGATCGATGCGGGCTGTTCTGACGTCGAGCTCTCGGATGCGGTGCGCGGCGGCGACGTCGAAGCGTACGGCATCCTGTGGTCAAGGCATGAGGCGGCGGTTCGCGCGTATGCCGCGTCGTTGCGCCCCTCCTACGATGTGGACGAGTTGGTGAGCGAGGCCTTCCTGCAGACGTTGGCCGCGTTGTTGAAGGGAAACGGGCCGCGCACGGCGTTCCGCACCTACGTGACCTCCACGGTCCGTTATATCCATATTAAGACCTGTAAACGATATTACTGGCGGTTTGAGGACAATGACGAGAATCTTGAGGGCTCGCTTGCCGAACCGCCCGCCGACGGGGTCGTCATCGAGCATTCTGAGCACGTCGCGGCCTGGCGGGCCTGGGAGTCATTGAACGCGGACGACCGGCAGGTGCTCTGGGCCTCTGTGATCCAGGGGGAGCCGCGTGGCGCGGTGGCGGACCGCCTCGGCATCAGCGAGAACGCCACCTCGGTGCGTGTTCGACGCGCCAAAGAGCGGTTGCGCCACGCCTACCTGAACCAACAGATCAGGAAGGCGGAGACCGAGGAATGCGCCAAGGTCCGCGAGCGGTTGCCGCGCTTGCAGCTTGGCCGGCTGCCCGGTCGCTTGGCCGCGCCGGTGCGCGCTCACCTCGCCGCTTGTTCGCCGTGCGCCGACTGCGCGCTCGAGGTCGAGGACATCAGCTCCCGAATGCGCGCGGCGGTGCCGCTGGTTCCATTCTTGATGGGGTCCTCCGGGACGATCTGGGAGGCGTTGCATCGCGGCGCCGACGCCGGTGGCGCGGGCAAGATCGTGGCTGGCGGCTCCGGCGCGCACGCCTGGGCGCCTCAGTTGGCCAGTGTCGGCAAGGGGCTGGCCGCGCTCGGCATCGCGACCGCAGTGACATTCGGCGCGATCGCGGCCGTTTCGCATCACGGCGGGAGCGGACAGGCGCCGCCCGGCGGCATCAACGTGGGCGCGCGGGCGCCGGGCGCGTTCGCGCCGGCACCGCAGTTCTCGACGAGCGCGACGAGCTCCGCCCCGGCGCCCGCCCCGACCCCAGCCGCGACGCGGGGTCAACGCGGTCCGGTGGCGGGGGCCACGAGCATGTCGGCGCCACCGGCGGCTGCCGGCCCGGAAGGGATCGCAGCGTCGGAAGCGCCCACCGACTCGTCCGGCGCGCCTGCGGCAACCGCGACGCGCGCCCCGACCCGGCCGCCGTCGTCAAAGGCCCCGACGACTGCCCCGCGGCAGCCGCAGCCCAGCAAGGGCACCACGGGCATCTACCTCGGGGCGCACGTCAGCGGTTGGGAGGTCCAGTTCACCGCGCCGACCACTTGGGCCATCGCTTCCGTCACCGGGCCGTCCGGCACCTCGTGCGTGATCAACGGCCAGACCGCGAGCTGCCTGCTGGGGAACGGCGCGGTGAGTCTGACGCTGACCGCGACCCCGATCGGGCCAGCCGTCAACGCCGCCGTTCAGGTGAAGATCATTGAAAACGGCTATCTAGTAAAGACGACGGAGCTGCCGCTCACGTTGGCCTAGCGGCGGTCCGTCCGCGCGGTGTGACCGCGCACAGCGATGGCGCGCGGCCCAACTGATGGGTGACGCGACGGCTACCGCCGAAGGGCACGGCACCGCCTACCGCCGAAGGGCACGGCACCGCGGCGCGAGCGCCAGGCAGACGGAAAAGAAGATCAGAAGCAGACCGGCGGTCACGAAGGTGGTGGCGCCGCCGCCGAGAAGCGGCAGCACGATCGGGGGGCGCGCCAGGGGCGTGTGGGCGTTCCAGTCATCGGCGTCGGCCACTGGAGCATGGCTGTCCGCGCCGACCGCGGCCACGGCGGCGGTGTCGGAATGGCTCATCCCAGTCGGCGCGGAGCGCAGCGTCCCAACGCAGCTGAAGGCGGCGCCCACCGCGAACGGGCCGGACCAAGTCTGGCCTAGCGCGAGATTCGCCGGGCCGCCCAACCCGGACAGGTCGCAGGCCACATCCGTCAGCGCTGGCCCATCATTGGTGGTGTCGGTCACCATCACATCGGTGAGCGTTTCGGTGCCGCTGTTGACGATCTTGAACGTGACTGGCTGGTCCGCGCCCGGCGCCATCTCCAAGCCGGGGGCCTCGTCGAAGTCTCCGTCAGGCGCCTCCTGGCCCGCCGGCCAGTCGCCCGAATACTTCTTGATCTCAATCTTGGGGACCGGCTTGAGGTCGAGCGAGATGATCGTGCCGACCTTGCGCGCCTCGGCGGCCAGCAGCCGGCTGGTGCCGCCGCCGGAACCCACCGAGAACACCCGGTAGGCGATTGAGTTCCACGCGGTGGAGAGGCTGACCGGATCTTTGCTCGACAGCGGGGCGTCGGGCGGCACCCGCATCCCGACCTGAACCACGATCGCTTCGCCTGGCTGCCACACCGCGCCGGCGGCGAACATCGAGATCCGGAAACCACGCACGTTCCCCCATCCCGCGGCCGCCGCCTCATCGGCGGTCAGCCAAACGCTGTCGCACGCGCCGCCCTGCCAGTCCCCATCCGCGGCGCCGGCGTTGAGCTCGGGGCGGCACGGGTCGGAAGACAGGCTGTACTGCACCACCGGGTCCGCGCCGACGGGCAGGTCCCCGGCGAAGGTGATCGGCCCGGTCAGCACGGGTTGCCAGCTGGAACCGCGATCCTGGCCAGCCAGGCTCTGCGAAACGCCGGTGTCCCCGATGTGGGGCAACACGTCGTAGACGACGTAGTTGGTCAGGTTCCGGTTCCCGGTGTTGGCGAGCCGCAGCCGGTAGCTGAGCGGGCCGCCGGGCACGGTCTGCGAAACGCACGGATAGCGCGTGTACGCGTCCCAGGACGGGCAATCCGCCGCCGGCTGGCCAGCGGTCTCCGAAACCGCCGCGAGACCGGGCGACCCGGAGTCCCACTTCTCCGCCGACACCGCCGCGCTGGCGCTGATCGTCACTGTCGCGGACGCCTCGCACGAGACCTCGGTGCTTGGGTCGCTGTCAGCGTCGTACGGGTCGTTCGAGGCGTCGATCGGATCGCCCCACCCGGTGCAGAAGGTCTGCTTGCCGCCTTCCAGCACACCGGCGGTGTTGGTGATGACGCCGACCGGGGTCGCGTCGGCCACCCGCACGGTGAACTTCAACGCGTAGGCCTGGTTGTATGGGATCGGCTCGGCGCGCTGGACATGCCACACCAGCAGCGTTCGGCCGGTCCCGTGGTAATCCGCGGTCACCGTCGGCGTCGGCGTGGCCTCGTCGCCCCAGCCCCCGCAGATCTCAGCCTGGTCCCAAATGCCGCCCTCACCGCCCCCGGTGCCGTAGCTCACCGCGCAGTCCGTGGCGACGTAGTCCAGGTTCGCCGGCAGCAGGTCGTAGATGTAGAAGTCCTGCCCGCCGGGCAGCCCGGAGTCGGTGTGCACCGTGCCGACGCCCATCTGGAACGTGCTCCCGGGCACCGGTGGGGCGTCGCTGGAGGCGAAGTTGTGTTTGATGGCGTGGTGGGGCACCTTCGGGGCCACCACCGTGCTGGTGACGCACTGGCGCACGTTGAGCAGGTTGGCATTGTCGGCGTCCACCGTCGCGCATTCGTCCAGGGTGTCGCCGACTTCGGCGTCGTCGCGGACCGCGCCGTTCACGTAGTAATAGAGCATCGCGCCGGTCTCCGCGCCGGTGTTCGCCACCACCGCGCGAACGTCAGTGGCGCCGGCCGGGAGCGGGTAGGGGTCGCCGTTGTTGGTGCTCGACGCGCCGGTCGTGCCCTGGTAGGTCCCCAGATCCGTCCAGGTCGCGCCGCTGTCGGCGCTGACCTGGAAGACCACGTCGACCGCCGGCGGCGGCCAGCTGAAGTAGAACGACAGCGTCTGCCAGCTGATTGCCCCAGCGGGCAGGGTGTCGGTCAGCGTCAGCCCGGTGATCGGCGCGTTGGTCTGGCCCAGGTCCGCGGTCACCTCGTATTGCACCGGCTGCCCGGCGATGATCTCGGTGGGCCCGCTCTTTTCGGCGCTGACTTCGCGGATCTGGTCGCTGAGGTCCACATCGACGCAGTACTGGCGAACTGGGGCGCTGGCGCCGGTGTTGAAGGTCGCGTTCGCCGACGCGCAGTTGCGCACGGTGCTGGGGGTCGCGAACGTCGGCGCGTCGTAGCTCAGCACCACTATGCGGGACCAGTCCTGGTTGGGGACGATCCGGTCGGTGATCGTCCAAGTGAGGGTGTGCGCGGCCGGGTCAACCACGCAACCGTCACAGGAGACCACGGTGGCCCCGGCCGGGTAGGTGTCCACCACCGTGCCACCGATGATGGCCGCTGCATTGGTCGAGCTGTCGCTTAGCGAGACGGCGTAGCTGACGGGTTGCCCGAGCGCGGCGGGGTTCCCGGAGCTGGGGGAGAGGACGGACTTCCAGAGGTGCCAAGCGTCGGTGGCGCCGGCGTTGACCGTCACTTCCACCGGGTCGGTGACCACGTCGTCCTGATCGGGGACCACCCAGCGGGCGGCGTTCGGGATGACGCCGGGGTCGGTCCCGGGCGCGACGCGGGCGGTCAGCACGATCTCGACCGATTCGCCGTCGCGGAAGCCGCTGAGCGCCAGCGTGTTGCTGTCTTGGTCGAAGGCCTGCTCGAGGCCGGGCGCTGAGACCGAGACATATTGCAGCCGCGGGTCGAGCTGGTCTTGGACCGTGCCACCGCAGTCGGCGACCAGGCTTGAGCACTGCACTTGCAGTTTGTAGCGAACCAGTCCGCCGGGGTCCACCACGCTGGGCTGACCGTCATCGAGCGCTTTGGTCAGGGTCACCCCGGAGCTGGGCGGGTCGTCGGCCCGCGCGGGCCGGGTGGCCCCCGGGGCGCCAAGCAGCAGCAGGCTGACCAGCGCCCCGGCCGCCGCGACCGCCCCGGTGCGGGAGGGTCGCGCGCGCCTGGCTCGCGACTGGCTGGGCTCGGGCAGCGCCCGGCTAGGGCGCGCGTGGCAAGGGTTTAGGCGCACCCTCACAGCGGTGCCATCGTCATACGTGTGATCCCCCGGTCTGGTACCGCGCCGACACGCCTGACGGCTCGGTCCACTTGAAACGAAACGTGCAGCTCACACACGTTCCCCTAATTCAGACGCCGAAGCTACCAGATCCTGACCGTGCCCGTCGGCCGATCGCCATGCGGTGCGCGTTGCCGCGAGCGCGCTGCTGGTGTTACCCTGCGGGGTATGCTATCTCGGGCGGCCGCGTCGCTGGCCGCGTTGATCGCCGTGCTGGCAGTGCTGCTGACCGGGTGCGGCGGGAGTTCGGGCACCGGTGGCAGCTCCCACGTCAACGCCGACAACGCGACGGTGATCGATGTGCGGACCCCGGCTGAGTACGCCGCCGGGCACCTGCGCGGCGCGATCGACATCGACCTGGCGGGCGCCGACTTCGCCGCGAAGATCGACGCGTTGCCGCGCGGCGGCAGCTACCTGCTGTATTGCGCCTCGGGCGTGCGCGCCGGTCAGGCGGCGACCATCATGCGACAAGACGGGTTCACCGACGTCACCAACCTCGGCGGCATGCAGGATGCGGCCAAGAAGACCGGCTTGCCGGTGGTCACCACATAGTGGCTGGGTGCGGCGCGGTGGCTGGGTGCGGCGCGCGGCTCGGGCGTGGCGCGCTCAGGAGGAGACGTCCTTGTTGCTGAAATGCGCCCAGGCCAGCGCCAAGAAGAGCGCCGCGTAGGCCACAGACACCGCGAGCCCCTGGTCGATCCGGTTGGTGGCGATCGGGTCTCGCAACAGATCCGAGAAGTACAACCAATAGTGGCTGAATAGCCAGGAGTGGATGCTGGACAGTTGCGGCACCGCATCCATCACCTGGCTCGCGATGGCCACCACCAAGGTGGTCGCCATCGCGGCGATCGGCACCTCGGTCAGCGTGGAGACGAACAATCCGATCGCGCCCACAGCGGCGATCATCACGGTCACATAGCAGACCACCAGCAACAGCCGGTACAGCCCGTCCGCGAATGACGCGGTGGTGCCCGAGAGCAGCGTCACGTCCCCGCTGGGAAACAGGATCAGGCCGATCGCCACCCCGGCGATCGCCACCGTCAGCGCGCACGCCAGGCACCACGCCAAGACGGCGGTGAACTTGACCGCGAGCAGCCGCGTGCGGCTCACTGGAACCGCCAACAGGTAGCGCAGCGTCCCGGTGTGCGCCTCGCCGGCGACCGATTCCCCGGAGACCACGGCGGTGGCCATCGGCAGGAACAACGTCTGGATGACCAACATCGCGGCGAGCGCCACGAAGATGCCGTTGTCGGTTATGGAGTTGAACAACGCGGGTCCGGTGCCCGAGCCGTCGCCGTGGCGCGGCCGGCCATCAGTGACGCGCACCGCCACCGCGATCAGCACCGGCACCGCCGCGAGCACCCCGAGCATGGCCAGGTTGCGCCGCCGCCGGAACACCATCGCCAGCTCGGAGCGAACAAAGCGCGCGGACCACGCTCGAGCCGCCGGCGCGCAGGGCGGCTCGTCGGGGAGCGGCTCGGCCGGCGGCACGGCGGTGTCCGGCGGTTCAGAAGCGACCATGGCGTCAGCCGGAGACATCGAAACCCTCCCCGGTCAGATCGACGAACATGTCCTCCAACCGGGGTTTGTCCACCACGAAGCCGCGCACCCCAACCCCGGCGCCGACCAGCGCCGCCGAGACCTTCTCCGGCGCCGCCGCATCGAGCTGCGCGCTCGCCCCCCCCTCGTCCACTGCCACCGCGGCCAGCCCGAGGCCGCGCAGCACCTCGCCGGCCAGCGCTGGGTCGGCGGTGTCCACCCTGACGCGGACCCGCTGCTGGGCGGCCAACTCGGCGAGCGGGCCCTGCCAAACCATTCGCCCCACGCTCATCACCCCGACATGGGTGCACACCTGCTCGACCTCGCTGAGCAGGTGCGAGGAGAGCAGCACGGTGATCCCGTCGGCGCCGAGCCCGGCGATCAAGTGCCGCACCTCGCGCGTGCCCTGCGGGTCGAGGCCGTTGGTCGGCTCGTCCAACACGAGCAAGGAACGGGGTTGCAGCAGCGCCGCCGCGATGCCCAGGCGCTGGCGCATGCCCAGCGAATAGTTCCGGTACCGCTTGCCGGCGGCGGCCAGCAGCCCGACCCGTTCCAGCGCGGCGTCGATCCGGGTCCGTCCGGTGCGTGGATCGGCGCCCCGGTCAGCGGCGTCCAGGCGCGCCAAGTTCGCCCGCCCGGACAGATACGGGTGAAACGCCGGGCCCTCGACCAGCGCGCCAACGCGCGGCAGCACTTGGGCCGCGGCGGACGGCATCGGGGCGCCGAGCAACTGGTGGTGGCCCGCAGTGGGAAAGATCAGCCCGAGCAGCATTCGGATCGTGGTCGTCTTCCCGGAACCGTTCGGCCCAAGAAAGCCGTAGATCGCGCCGGCGGGAACCGCCAGCTCCAGTTGGTCCACGGCCACCTGCCCGCCGTGGAACCGCTTGGTCAACCCGTGCGAGGCAACCGCCAGCGGCTCGGAATCAGTCAGCTCACTCACTTGGCGCCAGTGGCTGCCGCGTAGAGCGCGGACGGGTCGACCGCGCCGGCGAACACACGTCCGTCATCGGTGAACAGCGCGGTGACCAACGTGGACTCGAACAGCTGCCCGCGGCCCCAACTGCCGCTCACTTGGGTGGTCAGCTGGCCGATGAGTTGGCTCGCGGAACCTGAGCCCGAACCGCCCGCGCCGGAACCGTCCGAGCCTGGGGCCATGGTGCGGGTGGCCCGACCCGAAGGGCCGCTGGGGCCGCTCGCCGCGCCGGAGGCGTCGGCGCCAGCCCGGTCGGTCGGGCTCGGGGCCAGATCGGCTGGCAGCTCGACAATGGAAGTCCAGCCGGCGCCGATGACCGTCGGCTCGCCGCGCGCGCCACCATCGGCCGAACCAAACGAATCGAGGCTCTGCTCGGTGACGGTGGCGCCCTTCGGGGGGATGAACTTGAAGTTCGCCGGCGACGGGGCGACGAAGCTGATCTGGGTGAACGACACGTCGATGGCTGGGCTGGCCTCGCCGCGCGCGAATATTTGCACGCCGATGGGGATCTTGTGCTGCCCGTCGATGGCGATGCGCACCGAGCCGACGCGCGAGGCGGTGTCGCGCGGGGTGAGCACCAAGTCGTACGCGGCCCGGTCGGCGACCCGGCGATTGGCGTCCACGGTGACGGCGGTGCTCGGGTCGATCGCGGCCACGGCCTGCTCGGCGAGCTGCTGCGGGGTCAGCGCCGCGCCGCCCGGAAGCGCGGGGGCGGTCTTGACCGCGCCGGTGGCGGCCGGCAGCCGCAGGTGGGTCGCGGTCTTCGCGTCGCTGGACCACTGCCACAGGTCCTGGCCGTCGCGGAACACATCGGTCTCGCCGACCGCAGCCAGCAGCGCCACCCGTTGCTGATCGAGCCCGCCGTACCAGACGCGGATGGTGTGCGAACCGGTCAGCAGACTGGTCAGCGAGCCGTCATCGGTCGCGCCGACGCCGACGCTGGGCAGTTCCGGCAACCCCAGATCGGCGTTCGCGACGATGGTGCCGGACAACCCGGGCAAGCGCGCCTGCTCGATGTCGGCGAGCAACTGCGCCGCCGTTCGGGCCGGCAGGCTCGGTGCGGCCGAAGCGGAGAAGGCGCCGGACGCGGCCAACGCGATAACGCCGATGACGCCGATCGGAACCAGCCAGCGAAACCGGCGGTGGCGCTCGAAGACGACCCTTGCGTTCATGGCCGTCAGCATGCGCCCGGGCCACTGTGATAGCGCTGAGGCGGGGCCGGAGCGCACACTTTGTGCAGGCGGCGGAACCAGGGCGCCGCGCCGAGATCGGCCCGTGGGAGGAGCGCACGTGCGGCTGTTGATAGTCGAGGATGAGGTTCGGTTGGCATCCGCGCTGCAACGCGGCCTGATCGCCGAGGGGTTCAGTGTGGACATCGTGCACACCGGCCCCGACGGCCTGCACGCCGCGCGCGAGGGCGCCTATGACGTGGTCGTGCTCGACATCATGCTTCCGGGCATCTCGGGCTACGAGATCCTCAAGCAGCTGCGCCGGGCGCGCAACTGGGTGCCGATCCTGATGCTCACCGCCAAGGACGGCGAGTACGACGAGGCCGACGCCTTGGACCTGGGCGCCGACGACTACCTGACCAAGCCGTTCTCCTTCGTGGTGCTGCTGGCCCGGATCCGGGCGCTGCTGCGCCGCGGTCGCCGACCGCGCCCAGCCGTGCTGACCGTGGGCGACCTGGCCTTGGACCCCGCCGCGCACCAGGTGAGCCGGGCCGGCACGCGCATCGAGCTGACGCCCCGGGAGTTCTCGCTGCTGGAGTACCTGATGCGCCGCGCCGGCGAGACGGTCTCCAAAGCCGACATCCTCCATCACGTGTGGGACGCGCACTACGAGGGCGACGCCAACGTGGTGGAGGTGTATGTGGGCTATCTGCGCCGCAAGATCGACGCCCCGTTCGGCCGCGCCAGTGTGCAGACCGTGCGCGGCGCGGGCTACCGGCTGGACGTTCATGACGACCCGGCCTAGCTCGCCGCCTGGCTGGCCACTCGGATGGTTGCGCAATCTCTGGCGCAGCCAGTCGCTGCGCGCCCACATCACCCTGGTGGCCACGCTGTTGTTCGGGGTCACCGTGGCCGCCGGTGCCCTGTTGCTGATCGGGCTGCTGCGGATGTCGTTGCTGCACGAGATCGACTCATCGGCCAGCAAGGCCGGCGCCGGCATCGCGGGCCTGCTGCGCGAGGGCAAACAGCCCACCATCCTCACTGGCATCAGCGGGGTGGATCAAGCGCAAGTGCTTGACGCGGACGGCCAGGTGGTCGCCCACGCCGCGCTCACCGACGCCTACGTGCCACTGTTGTCCGGCGAGCAACTGGCCCGCGCCCGGGCCGGGCACCGGATCGACCTCGACGGGGTGGCCGGACTGCTCGGGGAGAAAGTGCGGGTCACCGCGGTGCCCGCCGTGAACGGGCAGACGGTATTGGTGGCGTCCGGGCTCGGAGCGGTGCAGCGGGCGGTGCGATTGCTCCGGCTCGCGGCGCTGACCGGCGGGCCGATCGCGGTGCTGGCGATGGGCAGCGCCACCTACGCGATCGTGGCGCGCACCTTGCGGCCGGTCGCCGCGCTGCGGCGCGGGGCCGAGCAGATCACCGCCGCCGGGCTGGCGGAGCATCGGCTGCCCGTGTCCGACGCCCAAGACGAGCTGCGCCGGCTGGCGGTGACGTTGAACGCGATGCTCGACCGGATCGACACGGCCACCCAACGGCAGCGCACCTTCGTCGGCGACGCCGCGCACGAGTTGCGCTCGCCGCTGGCCTCACTGCGCACCCAGCTGGAGGTGGCCGGGCGGGTGGGGCCGCCGGGTGATCTGACTGCCTTCCTCGACGACGCGCTGGCTGATGTGACGCGCCTGGACCGACTGGTGGAGGACCTGCTCGCGCTGGCTCGCTCGGACGAGTCCGGGGGGGCGCTGCGGCGCAGTGAGCCGGTTGAGCTGGACGCCCTGGCGGGCGCCGTGCTCGCCGGGTACGTGACCGCCCGGGTCCCGGTCAGCGCCAGGGTGGCCCCGGTGATCGTCGAGGGCGACCCGGAAGCGCTGCGCCGGATCATGGTGAACCTCGTGGACAACGCCGTGCGCTACGCGAAATCGCAGGTCGCGGTGACCATCGAGCAGAGCCGGCGCGGGCGAGGCCAAGCCACCGCGCAGCTAGTCGTCGCCGACGACGGTCCCGGGGTGCCCGCCAGCGAGCGCGAGCGGGTGTTCGACCGCTTCTATCGGGTGGCGCCGTCGCGATCCCGGGAGACCGGCGGCACCGGGCTGGGGTTGGCGATCGTGCGCGACCTGGCCACGGCGCACGGCGGCCAGGTGCGGTTGGCCGGCAACCATCCGGGGTTGCGGGTGACCGTCACCCTCCCGGCGGTGACGGCCGCCCCGCAGTGATCCGGCTATCAGCCGGCGGCGGTGTCCGTCGGCGTCGCCGCATGTGAGGTGGTTGGCGTCGTCGGTGGCTGGTAGGAGTAGATGGTCAGCACGATCGGCGTGTCCTGGGTGTAGCGCGTCCCCGGCGGCGGGCTCATCGACGCGACGATGTTGTTCAGCGCCGGATCCGAGGTGGGCACGATGCTTGGGGTCTGGATATTGCTCCAGCCCTGCGGCAGAAGGATGCCCATCGCGTCGTCGCGTGTCTTGCCGGTGACGTCGGGCAGCTTCTTGGTGCCGGTGGAGACCTTCAAGGTGATGTCCGAGCCCTCCGGCACCGGGTCGCTGCCGTACACGGGGCTCTGGCTCAGCACCTGGCCCGCCGGTTCGAAGCTGTCCACGTTCTGTCGAACCGGATTGAGCTTGGCGGCGGTGATGGCGGCGCTGGCGTCGTCCCAGCTCATGCCGGAGTAGTTCCCCACCGGGGCCGTCGGGGCCTTGCCGGTGGAGACCTTCAAGGTGATCTTCGTGCCCTCCGGCACCGGGTCGCCGAACGCGGGCGGGCTCTGCCCGATCACCGTGCCCGCCGGCTCGGTGCTGGCCACGTTCTGCTTGACCGGCACCAAGTTGGCGGCGGTGATGGCGGCGCTGGCGTCGTCCCAGCTCATGCCTTTGTAGTTCTGCACAGTGGCCATCGGGATCTTGTAGACGGTGAGCGTGATCAATCCCTTGAGCGGGATCTTGTCCCCGGGCGCCGGGTCCTGGGTGCAGATGTTGCCCTCCGGGACGGTGATCGGGTCAGCGGCAGGGTCGGTGCGGCACGGACCGGTGGAGTCCTTCACATCCGCGATGTTGGTGAACCCCTCGTCGTGCAGTTTGGCCAGCGCGTTGCTCTGGGTCTGCCCGACCAGGGACGGGAGGGAATACGTCTTCGGCGAATCGGACTTGCCTAGGGCGACGTACGCCCACGCCCCGCCGCCGATCACCAACAACAGGGCGACCAGCACCGACACCCAGATCAACGCCCCGCGCCGGCCGCTGTCCTCTTCCTCCAAGTCCAGGTCCGCGTCGGATTGGTGGCGACTGGGCAGGCCGGGGATGGGCCCCGGCGCCATCCGGGAGATCAGTTGGGTTTTCTCGGCGTCGGTGAGCGCCGTCTCGGCCTCCACCGGCCGAGCGGCCAGCGCCCGCAGCAGGTCGGAGCGCATCTCGCCGGCGGACTGGTAGCGGTTGAGCGGGTTCTTGGCGAGCGCTTTCATCACGATTGAATCCAGCGCGCGCGAGACCTCAGGGTTGGTCGCCGAGGGCAGCGCCGGGGTTTCCCGAACGTGCTGGTAGGCCACCGCCACCGGCGAGTCGCCTTGGAACGGCGGGTGCCCGGTGACCAGTTCGAACAGCAGGCAGCCCACCGAGTAGACGTCCGAGCGGGCGTCCACCGGCTCGCCGCGCGCCTGTTCCGGCGACAGGTATTGGGCGGTACCGATCACCGCCGCGGTCTGGGTGACCGTGGCGGCGTCGTTCGACAGAGCGCGGGCGATGCCGAAATCCATCACCTTCACCGCGCCGGTGGTGGTGATCATGACGTTGCCCGGCTTGATGTCGCGGTGCACTATGCCCATGCGGTGGCTGTAGTCCAGCGCGCCGCAGATGTCGGCGACGACCTCCATCGCGCGCTGCACCGGCAGCCGCCCCTCGGCGCGCAGCACGTCGCGCAGCGTGCGGCCTTGCACGTACTCCATCACTATGTATGGGATCGGGGCGTCGACGTAGCCGTCCTCGCCGGTGTCGTACACCGCGACGATGGATGGGTGGTTCAGTCCAGCGGCGGATTGCGCCTCGCGACGGAACCGGTTCAGGAACGTCTGGTCCCGGGCCAGGTCGGCGCGCAGGATCTTGATTGCGACCTCGCGACCGAGGCGCATGTCGCGACCGCGGTGCACCTCGGCCATCCCGCCGTAGCCGATGAGCTCGCCCACCTCATAGCGGTTGCCGATCAGTCCCGGCGTGGTCATTGGTCTTCCTCACTGCTCATCGTCTGGCCCTTGCTACCCAATCTTTCAATACCGGATCCCCTGCGCACCAGGGGACTCGCATGGTTGATATCACTTCGTGTCATTCAAGTAGGCCTGCATCACGGTGGCCGCGACGGGCGCCGCCGCCTCGCCGCCGGCGCTCTCGCTTCCCGTGACGCCCGCGTTCTCCAGCACCACCGCGACCGCGATCGGGTGCGCGGTGTCGGTGGCGAAGCCGATGAACCAGGCGTGCGGGGCCAACTCGAAGTTACCTTGGGCGTCAACCGGGCCGTTGTCGGCGGTGCCCGTCTTGCCGCCCACGGTGTACCCCGCGATCGCCGCCTTGGTGCCAGTGCCCGAGGTCACGACGTGTTCCATCATCGCCTTCAGCTGCTCGTCCTGGCCCCGGGTGAGCACCGTGGACAGCTCCTGCGGCTGCGCCCGGCTGAGCACGGACAAGTTGGGGGCCTGCAGCTGGGCCACCAGATAGGGCCTCATCAGCACGCCGTTGTTCTCCACGGCGGCGGCGATCATGGCCGCCTGCAGCGGGGTCAGCTGCACGCTGCGCTGTCCGATGCTGGCCTGGCCCAGTGCGGAATCGTCGGGGATGTCCCCGACCGTGGAGCGGCCCACCGCGAGCGGCACGTGCCATGGCTGGTTGTCGATCCCGAATGCCGCCGCCTCCTCGGTGAGCGCTTGCTCGCCGAGTTGGATGCCGATGTTGGCGAACGCGGTGTTGCATGAGGTGGTTAGCGCGCTGTCCATCGAGTCGGTCTTGCCGTTGCCGCATTTCTCCCCGTTGAAGTTGGTCATCGTGCCGCCGTCCGGCAGATCCAGCACGGTGGGCGCGGGCACTTGGTCGGTCGGCTTGATCCCCGCCTTGAGAGCTGCGGCGGCGACCACCACCTTGAAGATCGATCCGGGCGGGTAGCTGGCCTGGAAGGCCCGGTTGAGCATCGGCGCGTTGTCGTCTTTGGTGAGCTTGGCCCAGGCCGTCCCGGCGCTGTCCGCGTTGTGCCCGGACAGCGTGTTCGGGTCGTAGGACGGCGAGGTGGCCGCGGCCAGGATCGCGCCGGTGGACGGATCGATGGCCACCACCGCGCCGCGCCGTCCGGCCAGCGCCTGATAGGCGGCCTGTTGCGCGGCATCGTTGATGGTGAGGGTGACACTGCCGCCGGTCGGGTTGCGGCCGGTCAGCAGGTCGGTGAACCGGTTGGTGAGCAGCCGGTCGTCGGTGCCCGACAGCCATTCGTTCTCCGTTTGTTCGAGGGCGTCGGCTCCGTAGATGAATGAGTAGTACCCGGTGAGCGGCGCGTACACCGGGCCCTGCGGGTACTTGCGCTGGTATTTCAGCTCATCTTTGGTGGGAACCGATTCGGCGATCGGCGCCCCGTCCACGACGATCTGCCCGCGTGGGTTGGAGTACTCGTTGAGCAGCACCCGACGGTTGTCCGGGTCGTTGCGGTAGGCGTTGCTCTTGACGACTTGAACGTAGTTGAGGTTGATCAGCAGCGCGAGCAGCAGCACCCCGACGGTGGCCGCGACGCGCCGGATCTGTCGGTTCACGCCATGCTCCCAACTGCCGGCTGGGCCGGGGCCCGGGTCGGCACCGGGATCGGCGCTGGCCCGGGGTCGCGGCGGTCGGCGGGGCGGCGCGCCGAGTCCGACACGCGCAGCAGCAGCGCGAGCAGGATGTAGTTGGCCAGAAGCGCCGATCCGCCGTAGGACAGCCACGGGGTGACCAGCCCGGTCTGCGGCAGCAGCCGGGTCACCCCGGCCACCACGATGAACAGCTGCAGGCCGATCAGGAAGGACAGCCCGGCGGCCAGCAGCGTCCCGAACGAGTCGCGCACCGCCAGGCCGGCCGCGAATCCGCGCATGATGAGCACCGCGTAGATCAGCAGCAGCGCGACCAGCCCGAACAGCCCGAGCTCCTCGCCGAAGGAGGAGATGATGAAGTCGCTGCGCGGCAGCGGCACCAGCTCCGGGTGGCCCGAGCCCAGCCCGGTGCCGAACATCCCACCGGTGCCGAGGCCGAACAACGATTGACGCATCTGGTCACCAGAGTCGGCGGTGAACACGTGTAGCCAGACGGTGACGCGGGTGCGCACCGTGTCGAACATGCCGTATGCGAGGTAGGCGCCGCCGGTGAACAGCAGCAACCCGACGATCACCCAGCTGATCCGCTCGGTGGCCACGTACAGCAGCACCAGAAACAGCC
>Ga0123357_10000391_pt1 | contig 41560 bp, 32 predicted proteins | sample TergutEmb28metaG_FD_89873 | JGI IMG/M metagenome (GOLD analysis project Ga0123357, IMG submission 89873) | Embiratermes neotenicus P4 segment gut microbial communities from Petit-Saut dam, French Guiana - Emb289 P4 | ecosystem: Host-associated > Arthropoda: Insects > Digestive system > Gut ...
AGTCATCGGTGGTCCTTTCAAGGTCTTCGAACAACTAAGCGGGTACTCCGGTGACTCGCCCCAAACGCCATCAACGACGCTCAGACCGTCACCACAATTTCCACCACTCTATGGGACGCACCCATCCCGTGCTTGGGCGACAAGCGCCGCCTGTTCAGAATCGGTTTCCAGTGCCGTATCCGTGATCGTCACTCGTGCGTCGTCCTTGTCAGCCATGTCGCAGCTCGACGATCCGGTCCTTCATGTGGTTGAAGGTGGCTTTGGTCTTGGGCCCGAAGGGGATCGGCCCCGCCTTCGTCTCCGTGCGCACTTGGTCGACCATGCGGCACAGCACGACGAGCTCGGAGTAGGCGGCTCGCGTGATGTAGTGCTTCATTGATCGAGTGCGCGTACGAGTCGAAGTGTGGGGATGATCGATGGACACATCTGTCGATGGCGCCAGGGTCAGGACGTGGATCGACGAGTCGCCCAGCTCCAAGGTAGAGGTCGACGCTGCCACGAGCGCGTCGGCGGGCTCGCGCGCCGGTACCACCGCAACCAGGAACCCCTGTTCACTCATCCACTTCAGACACGACCCAACCTCCGTCATGTCCACCCCTGCGATGCGTGACTCGGAAACCAGGGCCACCTGACACTGTCGAGCGTCGAAGATCTCGTTCTGCTGTGCGCACCAGCGGGCGATCAGGGGAAAGGCTCCGCTGACAAGGCCATAGGCCGTGATGGGGTGTATCTCCTCCATGTCGCCGAGATCCTCCATCACATACGGGCTGAGGACCGCACGCCCCTGGAGGTAGGCCCGGTGGACCACCCGATAGGTGGACGGTTTGCTGCCCACCACAATGACGTACTGCCCCGGCAACGCGACCCGAAGCATCGTCCTCCAGTGCTTGAACCCCACATCCAGGGCGGTGGCGGCCGGGATGAGATAGATGAGCGATGTGACCACGTCGGGGAGGAGGAGCCCGTCGGCGCCATGCGCGGCGATCACGGCGCCCAACTTGCCCAGAAAGAGATGCGTGACGAGCTCGCAGTAGGTGCGCATGCGATCCTCTTTGATCACGGACACGGTACGCCGGATCAGCGCGACCTCGGGCAGGACGGGGGTGGGCAGCGCCTTGCGCGGTGGCCGCTCGATCACGGGCGCGCGATCCTGGATCTCTCGGGGCTCGCAGATGACGACACGATCGATGTGGCGTCGATAGACGGGTCCGAGTGTGCGGCCCCACGTGATGGCGGTGACCACAATCTTTCCCATGGATCTCAGCTTGCTCGCCAAAGCACAGAAACCGTTGTCCCCGCTCATGATGACGAAGGTGCCGATGTCGGGTCGGGTGGCGGCGAGGAACACCGCGTCGGCGTAGATCTGGAAATCGGCCGCCTCCTTCTCTCCGATGTCGGATTTCGGCTTTCGAAAGTTCGGAGCGTCCTTCACGGCGATGTTCAGATCCTTGAGGTGATCCACGATCGCGCCCAGACGGGTGGTCGTCGGGATGTGGGCGTACGCCGCGGCGCTCACGATCTGCTTGCCCTCCCCCAGGGCTGCGAAGGTCTTCACGAAGTCGACCGGGCACCAATCGGCACGGTACCCCCCGCCTTCCGTCAGATTCTCGATGTCGATGAAGACGGCGACCCTGTCAGCAGGATTCGTCGTTTGTGTCGCGTCGCCGTCTGCGGGGCCCATGGCGTCGTGTGATTGATCGGGCGCCGACACGAGGTCGGGGACAGGTCCCGTCAGAATGTCAGCGACGTGTACGGGATTCGCCGTCGCGTCCTCGACCAGTTGTTGCGCATGCGCCCGCAATCGACGCACCTGGTGCTCGTCGAGCATGATCGACGTGTAGGAATTGTCCCCGAGGTGGTGCAAACGACACAGCACCTCCCAGTTGCTGATCCCCATGTCCCGCGCCACGTCTTTGATGCGCACTCTCTTGCCATTGTTGTCCACGTTCTCTCCCTTCAGTCGTGTGGACACCACCGTGCTGTGCCGATATGTTCCCCAATTCGGCCGGTGGCTCATCGTGTGACAAGAGTAGGAGAGGACACGGACAATTTATATATGATACTCGAACAAATGTTTGCGTGCGCGGGGAAGTACGGGGAGTATGTGGGGGAAGTACGGGGAGTACGTGGGGTGCTACCCCCGTCATCCCCTCTCGGCGCCGGGCCACGCGTACGACGTGATCGGCGTGGTCAACCGGCGTGGCACCAGATGGTGACGGGCGCACCGGGCGACGATCACGGTGTCGACCCAGTCCGCCAGGCCGGCGACTCCGCCGCCGATGATGGGCGCTTTGCGGCCCACGGTGGTGACGATCCCCTTGCCGGCGGACTCGCCGAGGATGTGGCCGAGGACGCGGTCGGCCACATGGGCGTGCAATCCAGGGTCGCGCACAGGGGAGGTCGCCACGGCCAAGGGGGTGGTGGGCAGCTCCTCCGCAGTGATCTGGCGCTCCAACTCGCGCTCCCCGAGCAGGCACATGACGATGGCGGTACGTACCCGCGGGTCGTCGATGTCGTACCCGTGGAGGTGCGCGATGCACGCCACCATGCGCGTCTGCACGACGATGATGCCTGTGGCGTTGATGGGAGTGCCGATCAGGGCCGAGACCACCCCGCCGATGTTGGTCACGATCCCCTGGGCGGTGGCGAGCAGCACATGGGACCGTACGACCGAGTCGACGGCCAGGCTCACGTCCTTCGTCCGCTGGAGGTGGCGGGCGGCGGCACGCTTGGCGCCGGGGACGACTCCCACTCCGTCGATGGCCATGTCGACGAGCCTGACCATGGCCGACGTGAGCATCGGCCCGGCCGCCTGCGGCAGTTTCACGAGGGCGAGGTCCTGGACGAACCCCACGACAGTGTCGGGTATCGGTCCGATCTTGGGCATCCGGCCTCCCTCCAATATCAACGCGGCGCTATCAGGCGTCTTCTCTATTGTGGCACCGCGCCCGATGCCGTTCCACCCGGACCATGCGGGCCGTCCCCCAGTAGGGCGCGAGTCGGGCGAGGCTCCAGCGGTCGTCGTACACCTTCGATGCGGCCATGGTCCGGCAACTCGATCACTGCGCCATGGTCCCACCCGCGAAGGGGGCGTGACCGACCTGACCGAGCGCCGCCGACCTGACCCAGCGCAGCCAGCCTCACCGACCTGGCCAGCGTGACCAGCCCGGCCGGTACACTGGGGCACGTGTCATCCATGCCGCCCGCCGGGTACCGCTCGACGACCGAGGTCGAGATCAAGAAGTCCCGGTTCATCACCACAGTGGGGCGTACTGACACAGAGACCGAGGCCCGCGACCTCATCGCGGAGGTCCGGGGGACCTACCCCGACGCGCGACACCACTGCCAGGCCTTCCGCCTCGACGAGGACGGCGTGCTGTCCACCCGCACCTCCGACGACGGCGAACCAGCCGGCACGGGCGGGGCGCCCATGCTCAACAGCCTCACCCACGCGGATGTGGTCAACATCACGGCCGTCGTGACGCGGTACTTCGGCGGGATCAAACTCGGCGCCAGCGGGCTGGCCAGGGCGTACGGCGGGTGCGTGGCCGACGCGGTGGCGGCGATGCCGCGCGTGGTCCGCCGTCGGTTCCAGGTCTGGAGCGTCCGCCTCCCCCACGCCGACGCCGGGCGCGTCCAGGACGAACTGCTCCGGTGCGGCGCCGTCGTTCTGGAGGTGGAGTACGACCCCGACGGCGTGTGTATACGCTTCCACGGCGACGACGGGCTCGCCGTGGTGGCCCGCGCCACCCAAGGCGAGTGTGTGCCGATCCCAGACGGCGTCCATGAGATCGAAACCCCTTGTTGACCGACATTCGACGAGCAGATTTGACACATCCTGTACATTCGTACAGTATTTAATACATGAGTACAGCCACACAGCCGGACGACCGGACTGCGCGGGCTCGGATCCGCGACGCCGCATTAGTGTGCTTCGCGCGGGACGGTTTCTCGACTCCGCTGCGGTCGATCGCCCAGGAGGCGGGGGTCTCCGTCCCCCTGATCACCCATCATTACAAGACGAAAGACGCGCTGCGCCAGACCTGCGACGAGTGGGTCCTCGACCGCTTCCTCGAGCTGAAACTGCTCGCCATCCACACGCCCGACTCGGTGAAGGAGTCCCTGGCGGACACCTCGTCCGCCTCGGTCCTGACCGTGTACATCGTCCGCAGCTTCCTGGACGCCACGTCCTCGGCCCGGCGTTTCTTCGACCGGTACATGGACCAGCTTCGGACCATCATCGCCACGGCGCGCGCCGCCGGCATGGTCAACCCCTCCGTCGACGAGGAGGAACAACTCCACCTGCTGGCCACGCAGAGCATCGGCACCTTGATGGTGGAGTTCGTCCTGCACCCGCCCGAGGACCCGACCCTGTTCGTGGACCAGGTCTTCACCTCCCGCAACATGACCGCGTACATGGAGATCTACTCCCAGCCGCTCCTCGCCCCCTCGCCCGCGATGGACACCTACCTGACCTCGATCAAGGAGAAACCCTGACATGACAGACTCGACCATCTCCCTGACTGGCATCGTCAAGAACTTCGGTCGAGTACGGGCCTTGGACGGCGTCGACCTCCAGGTCGGACCCGGGCAGATCTACGGGCTGATCGGGCCGAACGGCGCCGGGAAGTCCACCATGATCCGCATCCTGCTCGCCATCCTGAGGTCCGACGCCGGGCACGCGACGATCTTTGGCCAGGACGTGTGGAAGCAGGCGGTCGACATCCATCGACGGGTCAGCTACGTCCCGGGCGAGGTCAACCTGTGGCCCAACCTGACCGGTGGCGAGGTCATCGACCTGTTCGTACGCCTGAAGAAGTCCGGGGACTCCCGCTATCGCGAGGAGTTGGTGAGTCGTTTCGACTTCGACCCGACCAAGAAGTGCGGCACGTACTCCAAGGGCAACCGTCAGAAGGTGGCGCTCATCGCGGCGTTCTCCACCGACGCGGACGTGTACATCCTCGACGAGCCGACCTCCGGGCTGGACCCGCTCATGGAGATGGTCTTCCGTGAGTGCGTGCGCGAGGTGGCCGCCCAGGGCAAGACCGTGCTGCTGTCCTCTCACATCCTCTCGGAGGTCGAGCACCTGTGCGACCGGGTGTCCATCATCCGCCAAGGCAGGATCGTGGACAGCGGCACCTTGGCCGAGATGCGGCACCTGACCCGCAACCAGGTGTTGGTCGAAGCGACCGGCGCCCTCGACGGCCTGGCCGGGCTCGACGGGGTCCACGACCTGGCTCTGGTCCCCGGTGGCGCCGAGTTCCATCTGGACAACGACCACACCGCGAGCGTCATGGCGTACCTCGCCCAGGCCGGCGCGACCCGGCTCGTGTCGACCCCGCCCACCCTCGAAGAGCTCTTCATGAGCCACTACCAGGGCTGAGGGGGGCGCCATGCACAACTGGGCTCTCCTCCTTCGTGTGATGCTGCGCCGGGACCGGGTGTCCCTGCCCGTGTGGATCCTGTCGGTCGCCGCGTTCTGCGTGGTCTTCGTCCCCGCGCTGCCGCAGGTCGCGGGCACCCCCGACGAGGTCGCCGTCCTGGCGGCGATGATGGACAGCCCCGCCATGGTGGCCATGTGCGGGATGCTCTACGGTGATGCGCACACCCTCGGCATCATGTACACCCAGCTGATGATCGTGTGGTCGGCCCTGCTGGTCGCGGTGATGAACATCCTCATCGTCGTCCGCCATACCCGCGGGGACGAGGACGAGGGGCGCCTGGAGGTGGTCCGCGCGCTGCCCACGGGCGCGGCCGCGCACCTGGGCGCCGTGACCGTCCTGATGGTCGGAGTCGACGCGGTGCTGACTGTGTTGATGGGGGTCGCCATGCCCAGTTTCGGCGTGGACTCCATCGACTGGGCGGGGTCCTGGGTGTACGCGGCCGCGCTGGGGATCTGCGGGCTCTTCTTCGGCGCTGTGACCCTGGTCATCGTCCAACTGGTCCACAGCGCAAGGGGCGCCATCGGGGCCGGGTTGGTCGTGCTGGGCGGGTTGTACGTCCTGCGGGCGTACGGGGATGTCAGCTCGGAAACGGCGGCGTGGATCTCCCCCCTGGGGCTGATCCAACGCACCTTCCCCTTCTACGCCGACCGGTGGTGGCCGTTGGGCATCCTGGCTCTCGTCTGCGTGATCCTGATCGTGGCGGCTTTCGTCCTGAACTCGATGCGCGACATGGGGCAGGGGCTCGTGCCGCGACTGGGAGGTCTGAGGGCGCACGCTGGCCGTACACTGTACGGCGAGTGGGGTCTGTCGTGGAGGCTCGTCCGCGGCACGGTCGTGGCGTGGGGCGTCGCCGTCTTCCTGCTCTCGGCGGGGTACGGCTCGGTCATGGGCGAGATGGAGGGGTTCGTGCAGTCGTCCCCGATCTACCAGGCGATGATGGGGGTCGGCGCCGACACGGTGGACGTGGTCGGCCCAGTGGTGTCGATGCTGCTGCTGATGATGGCGATCCTCGGCGCGGTCCCCGTCCTGACGACGGCGTACAAGATCCGTGCCGAAGAGGGCCGAGGCCGCATGGAGGGCGTCCTCGCGGCGCCCGTCTCGCGCGTCCGGCTGTACGGGGGGTACGCGGGGCTGATCGTGCTGATCGCTGTCGCGATGCAGGTCCTCGCCGCGGCAGGGTTCTGGATGGTGGCGAGCGCGGTCATGACGGACCCCGTCCCCGTCCGGGTCGTCGTCATCGTGGCGTTCAACTTCGGCGCGGCTGTGCTCTTCTTCGGCGGGCTCGGGTTGTTCCTCACCGGTTGCGCCCCGCGACTCACCCTCGTGGGGTGGGCGTACCTCATCATCTCCTTCCTCATCGTGTACATGGGCGGCCTGCTGGACCTCCCCCGCTGGGTGGCCCGCCTCACCCCCTTCGGCCTCGTCCAACGCTGGCCCAGCGAACCCTTCTCGTGGTGGCCCTGGATCGGGCTGGTGGCCGGTGGCGTCGTGCTCGCCGTGGTCGGCGCCCTCGGGTGGCGGCGACGCGATGTGATCTAGGGCAGGCTGGAGCCGAGGTCGCGAGCTTTCTGGTATCGGACGCGGTACTGTCCGGGGGTCATGCCGACCTGGGCGCGAAAGACCTGAGCGAGATAGCTCGCGGAGCTGAAGCCGACCATGGTGCTGATCTGCTCCAAGGTCAGCCGAGTCGTCACAAGGTAATCCCGGGTTCGATAGATCTTGAGATCTCGAACGATCTCGGCGAACCGCCGGCCCGTACGGCGCTGGAGGACACGGGACACATGGGTGGGCGAATAGTGGAAGACATCCGCGACGTCTTGGAGCGTGACGTCGCGGCAGTGATCGGTGATGTGGCGCAGAATCGGAGCGAGCGGGAAGCTGGGGTCGCTCGCCTTGTCCCCGGCCGAGGCGCTGCCTGATGAGGCGAGAAGGCTGAGAACACCCGTCATCTCGCCTGTCGCATACATGTTCCACGCCACATGGCGCTCCCACAGGTCGACGGACATCCGCTCGTACCGCAGTCGGACGGCATCCGCACTGCTCTCGTCTCGGGGCAGGTACACGGGCATCGTCGTACGGATGCCGTATCGATAACCGAGGAAATGGTCGCCGAAGACGCCTGATTCGGGCACGAACATGCTGGTGATCGTCAATGCCGCTTCGGGACGCATGATGAAGCTGATGACGCAGGAGTCGCCGTCGTACTCGGTGCGGTGGGCCACCAATGGATCACAGAAGAACGCGTCGCCCGCGCCCAAGGAATGCTGTCCCTTCGAGTCGGTGATCGTCACGCCTCCGTAGTACACGTACGCCAACTTGAAGACATAGAGCCGATGGAGGCCGGGTTCCGTGTGAGGCTGCGTGAAGAATCTCAGCGCACGGTCCTCGTCCGGCGCCATGAGAACGAGCTCGTACTGATGACCCGGCTCCCCGGGTTTCGGGCCTGAGACCAGGTAGGTGGCCGGATCGGCCGCGAAGGCATGGTTGTTATCTTCGGAGTGTGATCGAATGATGTCTCGCATGACGTGGTCGGGGCCCGATCCGTCGGGGGACGGCGACATGGGTCCTGGGGCGTGGTGGAGCGAAGGAGGGGATGCGTCAGCGGGTATGCGCCTCATCGCGCGAGGGGCCGACTCGCTCGGGTCGTTCCCTGTCGAGCGGGGAGGTGTCGTCGCCCTGTACTGTCCGGGAGTGATTCCCACCTGCTGATGAAACACGTGGGCGAAATACCCCGTGGAGCTGAAACCGACCATGTGGCTGATCTGTTCCAACCCCAGACCGGTGCTGGTGAGGTAGTCCATGGCGTGACGGATTTTCAGATCGCGTACCAGATCCGAGAAACGCCTCCCTGTGTGACGCCGCACGAGGCGGGCGATGTGGTTGGCAGAGTAGTTGAAGAGCTCCGATAGGTGGCGCAATGTCACTGTTTGATAATTGTCCCTGGTATAGCTCAGTATCCTCCCAAGAACTGGCCAGTGCTGATCCGAGGGGAACTCGGTGTCCACGGCGGCCCCCTGCGCCAGGAGCGTCAGCAGACAGGTGAGCTCGGCGGACGCGAACAGAGTCCACTCCGCATGAGACGCGTCCACGTTCGCAGCGATCGACGCCACGCGGAGGTGGACCTCCGAGGCCACGTCGTCGTTGCGCGGCACGTGAATGGGGCCCTGCCCATGAATGCCATGGGCGAACCGGAGGAAGTAGTCTGCGAAAACGCCCAGGTCCTGGTTGAAGACACCAGGGCCGTCGTTCACGATGTGCGGCCGCATGACGAACCGGGCCACACGGGCGTTCGGGCCGAGTGTCAACGAATACGCGGTGTCGGGTCCGCACAGGACGGCGTCCCCAGTGTCGAGCTCCCATACGCTCGTCGAGTCGGAAAGGGTGGCACGACCGTCATCCACGTAAGCCAGCGTGAATCTGTCGCGCCAGGTGTCCGACGTGCCCGTCAGCATGTCGAAGAACACATCGGCCCCCGGGTGATCGACAGTGGACGCTGTGCTGGCCCGGGCGGCCATGTCTTCGGTGATATCAGGCATGGGTGTCATCCCCTCTCGGCACACCCGCCGAGTCGTGGTTAACAGCAATACTAGTGGCTCTCGTCACAGGCTGGTGGCGAACCCGGGTGCCATCCACGAGTTCGCCACCAGCCATGTGCCATGACCAGCGCCTAGCGTGTGGCATTCCGCCGGTGGAGGAACCAGACGGATGCCGGCAGGATGATGACGCCGAACAAGGCGAGCCATGCCCCCAGCAGCGGACTGCCGCCTGGTGCTGTCGAGCCACCCGTGGGCGCCTGGGGGGCGGCGGGCAGACCTTGAGGGGTCACAGTGGGCACGACGATCGTGGGCTCCACGGTCGGAGTGGGTGTGGGTGTGGGCGGGGGTGTCACATCGGGGCCAGACTCGAATGTGAACTCACCCGCTCCCACCGAATACACGGTGTACCCGTCCTCGACTCGCAGATATGTCGCCCGCGACGACGCGAGCACCGTGTCGCCACTCGTGGTGGGCACCCAGACTTCCGCAGTGGTGTTGCCTGGGATGGTCACGTCCATGGTCAGGTCGGACCCTGTCCGGGTCATCTTGTTCTCAGCCAACCCGCGGGACGTGGTGAAGGCGCCGTCGAGGCAGGGTATGTCGTCGATTCCCTTCCCAGTCGCCGGTTTGATCAGCAGGTGGCCGTACCCGATGGAACTGCTGGGCTGATCGATGCCGACCAGGTCATGGATGAGCCAGGAGCCCACTTCTCCAAGGAAGTGGTGGTCCTGCGACCCGCCGCCGCTCAGGTCCTCGGTCAACGTGGTCTCACCCAGGCCGACCAGGTACGCATAGCTCGGGGCGTCGGGACTCGTCACCATCCTGAACAGCAAGTCGTCACGGCCCCCGGCGTGGAGCGCCCGGAACAGTGCCCCCATCGCCGGTGAGCCTGTGCCGATCTTGTAGTCGTACGCCTCGACCGCTCCCACCAAGGAAGCGAACACGGCGTCACGGTACTGGTCTGGCACGAGACCGGCGTCGAGGGCGATCGCATTGGACGCCTCGGTGTCATTCGCGTAAGAGACCGCGCCACTCGCGGAGTCGACATGCAGGTAGGCCGTGTTGTACTCATCCTTCAACTGCGCTGCCAAGGACGTGTACCTGGCCGCGTCGGCGCTCTTGCCGAGCACGCCGGCGATGAGGGCGAGCTGGGCCGCGCCTTCATAGTAGCCGGCGTCGATGATGGCCTGTGCGGGGTCAGTGGTCTGACCAGCCGACCAATCACCCAGGCCGTACAGTCTGCCGTTGGCGTCGATCTGCGCTGCTTCGTAGCCCATCCATTTCACCATCGCGTCGTAGTTCGCCGCCATCACTGACGTGTCACCGTATGTTTCGTACAAAGCCCAAGGGATCCGAATGATCGCGCCACCCCAGTTGGGCTCGTCCAAGAACCACAGTCCGAAGAGGAGATCGGGTGGGATCGCGTGGTACTCGGGCGCGATGTTGGCGATCAGGCCTGCCAACTGATCCGGGAAGTCCATGTCGCTGATCGCGTTGGGCCGCTGTGAGGTGTTCATGTTCATCACCAGCTGCCCTTCGAAGGCCGCCATGTCGTACAAGGTCAGTTCCGTGTCGATGTTGTGCAGGTTGTCTCCCGTGTACGGCCCCTTCTCACGGTTCGGGCAGTCCGTCATGACCGACTGCATGTTGTTCTCCAGCGCCAGCTTCGTGATGTCGTAGATGGAGCTCAGCAGGGTGTCGCACGACGAGAACGTCGCTGTGGGAGTGTTGTCGGCATGCGTGACGAGCAAGGTGACTGTCTGTTTCGTCGGCGTGTCCGGCAGCCCTCGAACGACGACGAAGCGTTGGCCATTGTATGTGAACTGGGTGTGCCACGTCTCGACTCCCGTGCCGGCGAAGGTGTAGTCATACAGGCCGGTCGAATTGACGCTGTTGTAGTCGGTGGGAGGTTGCGGTCCCTCTGAGCCCAGCAGGGTGACGGTGGTGCCAGACGGTTCCTCGCCCGAGACCTGAAGCAGGCCCACGAGATTGCGCCCGAAGTCGAGCACGTACGCCGGCTGGGGGTCGCTGGTCAGCGCTGTCCCCTGGGCCGCGGACTGTGCCAAAGCAGGGGTGATGCCGATGCCGGTCCCCTCACCCTGCACTGCCTCATCTGTGGCGTGGTTGAGGTGGAGAGCCGGTGTGATCGTGACGGTCCCTGGGATGGGAGTGGGCGGGCCGAAGGGACTGCCACCACCTCCAGCCTGGTGGGTGACCCCTGTCACGGTCACCGACTCCTCCGTGGCGCCAGCGCCGATGACGATGGGCTGTCCGATGATGAAGTTCGTCGTCCCGTCACAGCTTCCGCCAGCGGAGCAGTCGCCGCCGACGTTGGCCACGTTGATCGTCGTGTCGCCGATCGCGGAGTCGGAAGCCAGGGTTGTGGCTGGACTCGCCGAGGTCCCCACACTCGTCACGGTGTAGTGGTCGCCGGCCACTTGGACGCCGTCGCCGGTGAAGATGCCCGTGGCCGAGGCGATTTTCAGGGTCGTCGCGCCTGCCTGGGCGCTCGCGACGATCGATGTTGTCGCTGCGTCTGGGTGCACCGTGGTGATAGACACGGGTTGTGCTTCCTCAGCGACTGTCACGGGGGGACGCGGATTCGCGACCATGGGGGTGTCAGCCCTCGGAATGGTCGTGCCGTCCAGCGCCGACACCCGAGCATGATGCCAGGCTGAGCCGAGCAGGTTGTCTGTCGAGCCTGTCCAACCTGTGGGCAGGATGCGTGCGTCGTAGTCTTCGCCGCCCCACCATGACGAGAAGGTCGTCGGGCCCGAGCGCGCCAGCCAGGACGCGTTGGTCGCCACCGTCTGCGTCGTGCCGTCTGTGAACGTCACTTCTAGCTGGGCTCGCACCTTTGGCGTCCCCATGACGGGGTCCATCGACGCCTGGAAGCCGTACCTTCCCACAGATGTGTTGTCGGCTTGCTGGTAGGCGCCACTGCCCACCTCCATGCCCACGACATTGGCCCCTCGCGTCACCAGTGTGGTGACATCGTAGGCCCGGTAGTCCACCTCGTCCCAGTACCCAGTCTGGCCTGGCTCCAAGACGGCGTCCCCGATGGGGAGGCCGTTGATGGTGGCCGTGAACTGCCCTAGCCCGGTGGCGTACAGCATCGCCGACGCCACAGTCTTCACGACACTGAATTCCGAAGCGAAAACGGGGAGGGGGTTCGGCACGCCATTGGTCTGGTACGTGTAGGCGGGATCCTCGATCCACTGTGCGGACCAGTCTGACGCGTTGAGAAGGCCGATCGTGAACTGGGACGGATCGCTCCACGCCGAAGAGTAGCCGTTGGCGTCCCATACTCTCGCCTGCCAGACCACCGATGCCCGTGATCCGACTGTCCCACCGAAGGTGACGCTTTGATCGGAGGAATCAACCTTTCCCGTGTCCCAGAGCCATGGGCCAGCAGTGAGATCGGCCGCCGAGCTGGCAGCCCGAACCTGGTAGGCCTCCTGTTTGTCCATCCCGCAGACACCGACGGCGGCGTCGCTAAAACACGGATTGCCATCGACCTGGGTCGAGGCGAGTCGCCATGCCAATGTCGGTGTTGGGTCGCCCAACCCGAACTGGGTTGAGGGGAGTCCGTCGACGCTCAGGTCGATCACACGAGTCGCGGTCGCCTCGTCGTACGTCGCGTGAGCGAGCGTGCTCACTCCGGCGAGAGAGATCATGAGGCCACAAGCAATGGCCACCGTCATGCCACGCATAGTCTTTCGCATCATGCGTACCTTTCCTTCCATGCAGCTGCTTCTCCTCCCAGCGGTGGGCGAAGGGACGCCAGTGGTTGAAACGATTCAACCGAAGCTGTACATACTTGAGACTAGAAGCAATCCCGATGAGCGACTAGATCAAAATCCACCATGTCGATGTCGGAAATGCGACATTCTTCGTCGCGGGGGCGCGAACTGCTGGTTGTCAGGTCCATGTACGACAGTTCGTGCCCCCGCCAATGGCGGGGGTTCGGCGGGGCTGTACGATGACTCGTTGTGTCGCGCTGCGGGGCAGCGCTTCCCCCTGCCGCGCCCGTGCCGCGCCACCCCGCCCCGCGTTCGGCTTGATAGTGTGGCAGTCGTGATCGACCACCTACCGCTACTGACCGTCTTGGCCCTGTGCGCCGTGGCCCTGGCGGCCGGGTGGATCGACTCGGTCGTGGGCGGTGGCGGGGTGATCCAACTGCCGGCTCTGCTGATCGGCTTGCCGTCCAGTACCCCCGTGGCCACCGTCTCAGGGACGAACAAACTCTCGTCCGTCGTCGGCACGGCCATGGCGTCGGGCACGTACCTGTCGAAAGTGCGCGTGCATTGGCCGACGGCGTTGACGGCCGTGGCGACCGCGTACCTCGGATCGACGCTGGGCGCCAACCTGATCAGATACATCCCCCGGGCCGCGTTCTCGCCGATCATCGTGGTCGTCGTCGCGGTGGTCGGGATCTACACCTGGCGGCGTCCCCATCTCGGACAAACCACACATGTTTTCCGCCGTGGGGCCAGCCATTGGGTGGTGGCGGCCGCCATCGGCGCCGTGTGCGGGCTCTGGGACGGCATGATCGGGCCCGGCACCGGCATCTTTCTCGTCATCGGGTTCGTCGCCCTCATGGGGTACGGGTTCCTGGAGGCCACCACGATGGCCAAACTGGCCAACTTCGCGACGAACATCGCGGCGCTTGTCGTCCTCGGCGTGTCGGGGCACATCTTGTGGGCCCTCGGCGGGTGCATGGCTGTGTGCAATCTGATCGGCGCCGGCGTCGGGGCCCGGATGGCGATCAAGCACGGCAACGGTTTCATCCGCACGGTCTTCCTCGTCGCCGTGGTCATCGTCGAGGTGAAACTCGTCTACGACACGGTCATGCTGTACGTGTAGTCGTCGCCCTGCGCGGGCGTCGTCCCGGTGGATCTGCCAGACTTGTCCCATGACCCTGATCACGCCCCTGCTCGATGAGGAGATCCCCGAACTCGCCGCTTTCATCAATGAGTGTTGGCGCACCACGTACGGGGGATTCATCCATGCGAGCTTCCTCGCGGGGCTGACGGCAGCCGAGCAGTCCATGCGGTTGAGGGGGCAACGCGACCGCGGACAGGTGGGTGTTCTCGCGAGGTCGGACGACGGCGAGCTGGTGGGGGTCGTCACCTACGGACCGACCCATCTCGAGGTTCTCGGCGACGCGGGGGAGATCGGGAAACTGTACGTCCATGCGCCCTTGATCGGAACGGGCCTCGGCCATCGGCTCCTGACCATCGCCGAGGACGCCCTGACCGCGATGGGATACAGCCGGATCGGGCTGGACGTCTTCACCGCCAACCAGCGAGCCGTGGATTTCTACCATGCCCATGGGTACGTGACGGTGGGGAGGAAGATCGACCATATCGAGGGCCATGACTACCCCCTCGACATCATGGCCAAGGACATGCCCTCGCTCGGATCGACGGAAACTAGTTCCACCGGGCACACGGCCCGGTCACAACGACTGCACGTGCCAGATACGGTTGATGTAGTCGCGCATTGATCGATCGGAGCTGAAGTAACCGCAACGGGCGATGTTGAGGATCGCGGACTTGGTCCACGCCTCCTGGTCGGCGTACTTCCGGTCCACCTGCGCCTGGGCGGCCATGTACGACTTGTAGTCGGCCAGGGCCATGAAGCGGTCCTCGTACAGCAGGTTGGACACGACCGTCTCGAAGGAGGACGGGTTGCCGTTCGAGAAGGCGCCCGACGCGATCATGTCGATGGCCGCCTTCAAGCTGGGGTCGGACTCATAGTAGGAGGACGGTTGGTACCCCTGGGCGAGGACGGCCTCCGCCTCGGGCTCGGTCATGCCGAACAGGAAGAAGTGCTCGTCGCCGACCAACTGGCGGATTTCCACATTGGCGCCGTCGTCGGTCCCGATGGTCAACGCGCCGTTGAGCGCGAACTTCATGTTGCCCGTGCCCGACGCCTCTTTGCCGGCCAGCGAGATCTGCTCGGACAGGTCGGCGGCGGGGATGAGGTGCTCGGCCAAGGTGACGTTGTAGTTCGGGGGGAAGACGACTCGCAGGATGTCGTTCACCCGCGGATCGGCGTTGATGGTGGCGCCCACGGCGTTGATCAGCCGAATGGTCTCCTTGGCCATGTAGTACCCGGGGGCGGCCTTGGCGCCGAAGACGAACACGCGCGGGGTCACCTGGTCAGCGGACACCTTTCCGGAGACGAGTTGTTCGTACGTGGACACGATGTGCAACAACTTGAGCGACTGGCGCTTGTACTCATGGAGACGCTTCACCATGCAGTCGAGCATATGGCCTTGTGGGAGGTCGATTCCATCGCGGCGGAGCAGGACTTCGCGGAAGGTCGCCTTGTTGGCGTCCTTGATCCGCCGGAAGGCGACGCGGAACTCCTCGTCCTCCGCGAACGGCTCCAGTTCGCGCAACCGTTCCAGATCGGTCAGCCAGCCCACCCCGATGGTGTCGGTGACGAGGTCGGACAGTTGTGGGTTGGCCAGGCGTACGAACCGGCGCGGGGTGACGCCATTGGTCACGTTGGTGAACCGCTCCGGCCAGAGCTCGGCGAAGTCGGGGAGCACCTTGTCGCGCAGGAGCTGGGAGTGCAACTCGGCCACGCCGTTGATCTTGCCGGCGGCCAGGGCCGCCAGGTGCGCCATGCGTACCGCCCGGGACGGGTAGTCGGAGATGATCGAGACGCGGCGTACCCGCATCTCGTCCCCGGGGAACCGCTCGCGGACGTCGGCGCAGAACTGCGCGTTGATGTCGTCGATGATCTCCATGTGACGGGGCAGCAGCCGGGTCATGAGGTCGACCGGCCAGGTCTCCAGGGCCTCGGGCAGCAAGGTGTGGCACGTGTAGTTGAAGCACTTGCTCGTGATGCCCCACGCCTCGTCGAAGTCGAACCCGTGCTCGTCCACGAGCAGGCGCATGAGTTCGGGGACGGCGATGACGGGATGGGTGTCGTTCAACTGGAAGGAGATGCGATCGGGCAGGCGGCGCAGGTCGAACCCGTCCTCCAGGTGGTTCATGAAGTCCCGGAGCGAGCAGGCGACAAAGAAGTACTGCTGCTGCAAACGGAGCTCCTTGCCCTGCGGCGTCGAGTCCTCGGGGTAGAGCACCTTGGTGATGTTCTCCGCGAAGGTCTGGGCGCGCACGGCCTCGGCGTAGTCGCCGGAGTTGAAGATCGCCAGGTCGAACGCTTTGGTCGCCTGGGCGCTCCACAGTCGCAGGGTGTTGACCCAGCCGTTGACGTACCCCGGAACCATGTAGTTGTACGGGACCCCGATGACGTTCCAGCTGGGCAGCCAGCGGGTGCGCTGGACGCCCGCGTCGTCGGTGTACTTCTCGGTGTGGCCGCCGAAGTCCACGCGCACGGAGTGCTCGGGGTGGGGGAACTCCCACGGATTCCCCAGGCTCAGCCAGGTGTCCGGCTGCTCCACCTGGGCGCCGTCCACGAAGGTCTGGCGGAAGATGCCGTACTCGTACCGGATGCCGTAGCCGATCGACGGGATCCGCATGGTGGCCAGCGAGTCGATGAAACACGCCGCGAGGCGTCCCAGGCCGCCGTTGCCGAGGCCCGGCTCGACCTCTTGGGCGCGCAAGGTCGCCAGGTTGATGCCGCAGGACGCCAGGGCGTCCTCGGCGATCTGCTGGAGGTCGGTCGCGAGGAGGGCGTTGTCGAGCTGACGGCCGAGGAGGTACTCGGCGGACAGGTAGCCGACCATTTTGGGGCGCGCGTCGAAGTTACGTCGGGTGGTCTCCAGCCAGCGGACCATGAGGTAATTACGGACGGTGCGTGCCAGGGCGAGGTACTGGTCGTTGACGGTCGAGCGTGCGAGGGTGACGCCCTGTCCCATATTGAGTTCCTGGAAGAACTGTTTCACGAAGCCGTCGACGGTGTGCTGCGGGGACGTCACGGGCCCCATAGCCAGAGGATTTCTCACCGCGAATTCGGGCCCCACTCTTTGGCCTAAGACCTGAGCTTCGTCGCCTGGAATTTCTGGCTGTACAGACGGCATCTCCTGGTCATTTACAAAATTCGTCACCGTATAACGGTACCGGTTACAACAAGACTGTCCTAATCGCCGCACCCGGTTGCAGGAAGTCTCCGAATCTATTTAGTGATTGCTCTTTAACTGGCAATCAGGGCGTGTGCCGGGGATGTCGCGGCTCTCCGATCTGGGAAACGGCGCCTAGCGGGGGACGTAGGTGTCGATCGCCGTGGTGAAGGACTCTGCGACCTCCACCTGGCCAGGAAGTCCGGGGACGGCCAGGTCTGCGAGGGGCACGACGCACCGCACGGCGGCCGTGACGGACCCGGGGCGACCCGGGGGCTGGTCCAAGGCGGCGGCTTCCACGGTGACGTCGAGGGCACGGCAGGTGACCCCCTGCTGGGCCAGGTGCGCGACGATGGCGTCCCTGGCTGCCGACTCGCCCCTTGTGGAACTAGTTTCAAGCGAGGCGATGCGCGCGCCTTCGACCACGGCCGCATGCACGTCGGACCGTACGGCGGCTGTGCGCGCGATGCCGGCGATCAGGGCCAGGAAGAGCAGGAACGCCGGAATGACGAGCACGGCTTCGATGGACATCGACCCTGCGGTGGATCGGTCACGCCGGCGCCTCACCGTCCCTCCCAGGGAAGGGTGGCCGACTCTCGCACCTGGATATGCACTCCGGGCAGGGCCGACGGCGCGTGTCCGGTGACGGTGACGGTCATCGCGCGGTCGGTCGAGTCGACAGTGACGACCCAGTCTCCCCCGACGTCCCGGGCGAGCAAGATGTCGCGTGCCATGTCCTGGGCGGCGCCGACTCGCGCGCCCGACGCCGTGCCAGCGTTCACCGCGTCCTGGGCCGCCGCTTGCGCCACCGTCGACGAGAACACCCACAACGAGGCCTCCAAGATGGCGAAGACCACCGTCATGAACAACGGGATCATGATCATCCCCTCGATCGAGACCGAGCCGGTGGACGAGGGGCGCGCGCGTGGAGAGGCGCCCGGTGGGGACGAGTCGCGGGGTGGGGACGAGCCGCCCGAGTGGGACGAGCCGCCCGGAGGGGATGAGCCATCCGAGTGGGACGAACCACCCGGAGGGGACGAACCCCCCGCCCCGCCCATGGCGAGGATCATGACGCGATCAGCTCGGTGGAGTGGCTGGTCACGTACATCGTGATGGCGGTGACGACGATGGCGGCGATGGCGATGACGGCCAGGGCCCAGATCACGTTCTCCATCGTGACGGAGCCTTGCTCTGCCCGGCGAGATCGTCGTGCTCCGGCCTGCCCCCACCAGAGGGCGATCAGTTCGGACATTGTGTTTCCTTTCGATAGTCGTGCCGGGCGCTCATGGCAAGACGCCCGTCATGTTCAGCAGTGCCGGACCGATCAGGATGGCCAGGAACACGATCCCGAGCAGACTGACCGGCACGCTCATCTTCTCGTTGGTCTCGTTCGCCCGCGTCATGTCGGTGAGGAGGATCCCTTCGCGCATGCTGCGGGCCTTGGCCCTCAGGATCCGATAGACGCCCGCGCCCTCGGCGCCGGACAGCCGCATGATGTCGGCCACGTCGCACAGTTCCCCCACGTCCAACTCGGCGCCGAGCTCACGCAATCCGTCCCACCCGGTCAGCCCTGCCCAGGTGCTGCGATCCAGGCATTCGCGCAGGCGATGGAAGACCCAGGAGTCCCCCACGCCGGCGGCGGTGTCGAGGGCTTGTTTGGCGCCCGATCCGCAGGAGCGTTCCAGGGCGACCAGGTCGATGAAGCATGCCAGGGCACGGGTGAATTCGGCACGCGCCCCAGCCGCCTTCGCCCGTACGTCGAGGTCTGGCAGGAGGAATCCCAGCGCTCCCACGGCGCAGGCGAGCAGGACGGGGACCGCCCACGGCACATGGACCCCCATCAGGATCAGGACGGTCACCGTCACACCCGGGAGGAGCAGCCCGATCAGGAAGCCCATGATCTTGCGGGCCAGAAACGCCGTGGGGGTCATCGACAGGAGGGCGAGGTCCTTGGTGGGCACGGGCCGTACTCCCTCGGGCAGCCGCGCCATGCCCCATGCCCCGACCGCTTCCCAGCCCTGGACCTCGTCCGGGCGTCCGGGGTCGATCACGGGGGCGAGCATCGCGAGGGACTCGGCGAGGTCCGCGTGGACGGGCGCCAGTCGGCTCACGAGCAGCCACAGGCCCAGCCCGGCCATGGCCCCGGCGAGCGCGATGATCTGGAATCCGGTCATGACGCCCCCTGTTTGGCCTTGTCACCCAGGAATCTCAGGGGCGGTGGCCCTGCGGCCACTTTCTTCATCCACGCCAGGACGACCCCGTACGCCCCCAGGAGGACGAGCAGGATCAGTTGTCCCATCCCCGATTTGTAGGGCGCGACGTAGTCGCCGGTGAAGAACAAGCCGGCGAGCACGACGGCGGTGATGATCGTGACCCAGCGGGCGGTGGTACGGGGCTTGGCGGCGTCGGCCTCGACCTGGCGGCGGGCGCGGATGTCGAGGGCCACCGACTCCGCCAGCCCCTCCAGGATGGTGGCCAGGCCGTCCCCGCGCCGCTGCGCCCCCAGCAACAGGTTGGCGGCGATGATGTCGCCCGTGGGGTCGTCCAGATCGTCGGCGAAGGCCCGGATGGCGGCTTGTGTCGTCCATCGGGCCCTCAGGCGGGCCACCAGGCGCGACACCTCCGGTTTCAGAGGGGCCGGGGTGGAGCGCCATGTCCCGACGAGGGCCTGTTCGATCCCGGCGCCCGCGGTCAGGATCCCGGACAGGGACCGGGTCCACTCCTCCATGGCCTCCAGTTTGGCGATGTCGACGCCCCGGTCGGTCGTGCCGATCAGGTACGGGAGCCCGATGCCGATCACGGGCAGGACCACCACGGCGACGACCCAACCCGTCGTCAGGGCCACCACCAGGCCCACGGCGACCAAGGCCGCGCCGATGGTCCACGGCGAACGCCAATCCAGGCGGGGCCACCGAACGTGGATGCGTCGGCGTGGCGCTTTCCGGGCGCCGCCGACGATCAGCCACACGCCGCAGCCGACGAGGACTCCCAAGCATGCGATGATCACGGCCATGACAGGTTCCACATCTCTTCCATGGGGTCGAAGACGTCGAGGTACCCGTCGGGGCAGGTCTCCATTCCCGCCAAGGTCTCCCCGGGCAAGGTGGAGAACAACCGTGTCGTGGCGTACCCCCGCACAGAGTCGCTGGGCTCCAGGGCCAGGATCTCTTTCACCCAGCGCTGTCGGCGGAACTCGCCCGAGCGGGTACGGTAGGTCCTCATCTCCATGTGGACGATGAAGTCGATGTCCTCGGCGATGGCGCGGGTGGCGTACTGGCTTGTCACATGGGGGCCGGCCTCCATCGCGCAGGTGATCAGCTTGCGGATGGCCCCCTCGGCCGAGTGGGAGTGCGTGGTCGACAGGGACCCCGATCCGGACTGCATGGCTTTGAGCATGGCCAGGATCTCGCGTCCGCGTACCTCCCCCACGATCTGGCGGGAGAGGTTGAAGCGGAAGGAGTCGTACAGGGCGTCGTCGAGCAGGAACTCCCCCGCGCGGCGTCCGTTGGCGTCGGTCTCGCCCGAGCCGGGACGGGCTTCCCAGGCGTGGACGATGTGGTGGCGCTCGGGCATCAGGTGGAGGTGCAGTTCGTACTCCGTCTCGAACGTGCCGATGACCTCGTCCGGCGGGATGGCCGAGCACAGAGCTCTCATGAGGGTCGTTTTCCCGGCGCCCTGGGCGCCGGACACCACGATGGAGGCGCGGCGGCGCACCGCTTCGGTGAGGAACCGGGACATCTGCAGACTCACGCATCGGCGATCGAACATGTCGGCGATGGTGACCTCTTGGAGGCGGTGGCGACGGATGACGACCGACGGACGCGGAGTGACCCATGCGGCGGCGGCCAGGCGCGCGCCCGAGTCCAGACGCAGGTGAAGCCGGGGTTCGGCGGGCGAGAAGGAGCGCTCGTTCACTTCGGAGCGCGATGCGATGAAGCTGAGGAAGTCCACGAGCTCCTGGTCGGAGTCCGCGACGGGCGGGCCGGGGCGTATCCGACCGTCGGAGGTCTCCAGCCACACGTTGTCCGCGCCCGAGATGACGATGTTCTCGATGGTCTCGTCGTCGACGAGGGCCTGCAGGCGTCCGAGCCGGAACAGGGCGTCGAAGACCGCCTGCCCCATGCGGGCCTGGTACGCCGGGTCCCAGGGGCTCAGCCCCTGGGCGATGGACGAGGACGCGCGCTCGTCCAACAGATCGGCGATGATGGCCCGGCCCAGACTCTGTTGATGGTCGGCGTCCAGGCGGTCCGAGCCGATCCGGTTGCTCATCCGGGTGGACGCGCTGCCGCGCATGGCGGCGACGATCTCCCAGTCGATGGGGGTCTGTGTGGCCCAGGGGATGTCGGTGAGGGCGTCTGTGGTGGCGACCACGGGGAGTGCGGCGACCACGGGGAGGGGGTCGGCCGTGGGGGGTGCGGGTGGTGTGGGGAACGCGGGTCGTGTTGGTGGTGCTGGGGGTGTGGGGAACGTGGGTCGTGTTGGTGGTTTAGCGGGTGCGGGGAGCGCTGGTGCTGCTGGTGGTGTGGCGGGCTCGGGGAACGTGGGTCGTGTTGGCGGGGCTGGCGGGGTTGGTGGTGCGGGGGGTGGTGTCGGCGAGGTGTGGGCATGCGACTGTGTCTGGTGGTCTTCGACGGCGACGCGGTGGGGGTCGAGGTGGGACAGGTCCCACGTCCGCCCAGAGGTCGTGGATGCGAAGAGCGGAAGGGCGCCCAGGGGATCCTCCGGCGGGGCCAGGACCTGATCGGGCGTACGGGCGGCAGGCTGTCGTTCTACATCGGGATGTGGTGTGGCCGGTGGTGGGAGTGGTGTGGCCACTGGGGTGGGCGCTGGTCCACAGATGGGCAGAGGCACGGGGGTGGGCGCAGATGTGGGGGGAAGCAGGGGTGCGGGGGGCTTCATGGGTCCAAGGGTGGTCGCGGGGTTATTGGACGGTCGGGTTTCAGACACGGGTGGAGTCCCAGGTATGGTCGCTGACCCAAGGGCCGTGCCAGTGTCAGTGGCCGCTACGTCTCCGCGTGTCGACATATCTCTATGGGCGAGACGGGCCTCAAGGAGCGGCATATCCGCAGGGAGGGAGGTGGGTGGCGGGATGGGGACAGCCGTACGCATGTGTGCTGTGCCGACGGACGCCGTACCCGTCATCGGGGGATGGGACGGTGCTGGGTGAGGCGGGCCAGCCGTGTCCGTGAGTGCGGGGAACTGTGTGGGATCAGGGCTCGTCGGCACGAGTGCGGACAGAGGCAAATGCGCTGTGAAGATGAGCCCCGGCTGCGGCGCGGACGTGGGTGTGGCAATCGCGGAAGGGTTGGCAGCCCCTGGTCTGGCGGCGATCACCGGAGGGACCACGACCAGGGATGGGTCGACAACCGCCGGGGGGACGACGACCGAAGGCGGGTCGACAGCCGCCGAGGGGATCACGGCTAAGGAGGGGTCGACAGCAGCCGGGGGGATCACGGCTAAGGAGGGGTCGACAGCAGCCGGAGGGATCACGACTAAGGGCGGGTCGACAGCCGCCGGGGGGACGACGACCGAAGGCGGGTCGACAGCCGCCGGAGGGACTACTACCAAAGGCGGGTCGACAACCACCGGCGATACCGGGACAACCGGCTGGTCGACCGCCGGGACCCCCGTACCGTCCCCCTCCGACGTGAAACTAGTTTCAGCAATGTCCACCCGCGTGTCTGCTGGCTCGGGAGACATGCGCACGGGAAGCCCTGGCGTCAACCAGGGCGGGGACAGGGGGTCCTGAGGATGTTGGGGGAAGATGTTCATGATTGCTCTTTCGGGGCCAGATGTCGATCGACGTCGCTGATCATCTCGCGTACCTTCTGCCCGCAGGCGACGAGGTCTTTCTGCAGGCGAGAGGCGCGTGCCCGAGTCGCGCCCACGGAGTAGACCGCGGCGCCGCGCGGGTCCACGCCGAGGCTGGCGACCACGGGCAGCCCCAAGACCGAGGAGACTTCCCGTACGCTGTACGGACGCCCGTCGCCGACGGCCACCACTGTCCACGGGGCCGACTCTGGGCGCAGGTCGCGGTCCGCGGCCGCCCTCTCGGCCCACTGTCTGGCCGCGGCCAGGGAGGGAAGATCCGTGCGGGTGACCAGGACGACCAGGTCCGCCGTCTGGAGTAGATGATGGGCGAAGGACTCCATGCCCAGACGTCCGGCGTCGATCAAGACGTCCGTCTCGCTCGACTCGAGCGCCCGCCACACCCACGCCAGTGGTTCCCAGAGCTCCAGGGCGCTGTACGCCTGGGCGTGGGACCGCGGCCCGGGCAAGACGGAGGCGTTGGTGCCCTGGATCCGGATCAGCGACTCGGGGAACTGCTCGGCCAGTCGTCCGCCGCGGTGGGCCATGAGCAGGTCCACGAGGGACAGGGACGGCGCGGTGAACCCTCGGAAGTACCCCGCGAGCATCGACGAACCCCCCACGGGATCGGCTTCGACGGCGATGGCCTGTCGGGGCCACGTGCAGGACAACCCGAGGGTCGTGGTGGTGACCCCGGGGGAGCCGCTCGCGGATGTGAAGACGATGATGGACACGGGCCTCAGCGCTCCCGTGAGGCGAGGACGAGAGCCAGCCGGTTGGACGCGGACAGGGCCGCCAACTGCGGAGCGTCCGCAGCCCCGACCAGCACCGTCGCGGTGATCATGGTGTTCCCCTGCGGCGCCGACAGGGACACCAGCACCCCTGTGTACCCCAGGGGCGCGGTCGTCAGGTCGCTCCTCTCAGGAACCGCGACGAGAAGCACGCGGTCGCCGGGCAGCAAGCCGTCGTCCGGGTACTGCCCCGCCATGAGGGCGACGCCGATCTCCGCCTGCCCCACGACGGGACTGACCCTCTCTCCGACCGAGTCCTTCGTGAGGAAAGTGCCCGGGACAAGGTCTGACGTGGCGTACTGGCCGACGATCTGGTTCAGGTGCGAGGAGGGGACGGGGGTCAGCAGGGGGTCGAAGCCCACATGGGCCGTCATTAGATCGGCACGGTGGATCTGCTCCCCCCGCGCCACCGGCGACACGATGACGATGACCTCCTGCGTCTGGCCGAGGTGGGAGTAGATGCCCACGGACGTCAGCGCGCCGGCCAGGACGAGGACGATTCCGGCGATGACCATCACGGGGTTGCGCTGCACATGCGGAGGCCGGTTCGCGGCCATGGGGGAGGATCGGCGAAGGCTCATGTCGTGTCCTTGTCTTGCTCAACGTCCCTGGAGGACCACAGCCGAGGCTGTTCCTCGTATGGGCAACTGGTCGATGGCGATGATGGTCAGGATTTTGGTCCTGTACGTGCCGGACGTCCGAATGACGAGGGTGTCGTCCACGAGCTGCACTGTCCCGGTCATACCCTGGGCTGACAAGCACTGATACGCGGACGCGACGGCGTTGAGCGCAGTGATCGCCCCTAAGGGGACCCCCTGTGCGCTCTCGCGCGCGCAGTGGCCGGCCCGGTCCCTCAGGTCCTGCTCGGCCAGAGCCTGCCCAGAGAAATCCACGCCGATCCCCACGCAGATGAGGGCAGCCAGGCTGGCCAGCGGCGTCATCGCCACGATCCTCCCGGCCTCGCGGACGCGGACACGACCCCACCTGCGGGCGTGCGGGCGCTCGCGGTCGCCGATCAGCGCGACTCCGTCACGGACTACCGCGCCCCGTGGCGCCCGTCCAGAACCAAGAAACGTCATACAGTAAGACTGGCGAACCCGCAAGACCCTATGGGAGTTTTCCACAAGGGACTTTTGAACACCGGCTGTGGGTCGCTGGGCCGGGGCACGGATTCTGGCGGGGAGCCCCGACGGCTCACCCGGCGCCGACGACGCGGCTGGCTCGGGTGCTGGGGGGCGCAGGCAGGGTATGGGTGGCGCCGGTGATCGCCGCCACGATGTCCTCGTACGTGACGTACGACATGGGCGACTCGCCCACGATCCGGCCGTGGCGCATGACGACCACACGGTCCGCGATGGCCTGGACGTCGGCGAGGTTGTGGCTGATGAAGACGATGGCATGGCCGAGTCCGCGCATGCGGGTGATCAGGTCCAGCACCTCCCCGGTCTGGGTGACGGACAGGGAGGAGGTGGGTTCGTCGAGGACGACGATCCTCGGCTTGGCCAAGAGGGCTCGGGCTATCGCGACGGATTGGCGTTGCCCTGCCGAGAGGTTCGCCACGGGGTATCGTACAGACGGGATCCGCGCGCCGATGTCGTCCAGGATCGCCCGGGCCGCGTTCTCCATCTCCTCGCTGTGCAGGATGAACGCCCGCTTCAACTCGTGCCCGAGGAACATGTTGGCGGCCACGTCGAGATTGTCGGCGAGCGCCAGGTCCTGGAAGACGGTCGCGATGCCCAGACGGGCGGCCGCCGAGGGGGAGTTGATCGTCACGTCCGCGCCGTCGGAGAGGATCCGTCCTGATGTCGGGCGATGGACTCCGGCCATGACTTTCGCCAAGGTCGATTTCCCGGCGGCGTTCTCGCCCACGATGGCCACGATCTCGTGGCGTCGGACCTCGAAGTCGATGTCCTCCAGGGCTTGGACTCCCCCGAAGCTCAGACACACTTGGCGCAGGCAGAGAGCGGGCGCGCGTGACGCCTGCGCCGCCAGGACGGGCGCGTGGAGGGACGGGATGTGCCCGCGCTCCGCCAAGACGGGCTCCCGGGCGTGGGTGGTCAGGACTTCGTCAATCATGGAAGACCATCCCGTCGAGGTTCCCGGGCAGGCTGACCGCGTCCAGCGCCATGCAGAGAGCGCCCATGAGCTCGCAGTCCCCGCCCAGAGCCCCGCTGACGATTTCGATCGTCGGAGTCGAGCTTGGCAAGGTGAAACGCGAGGTCGCCGTGCGGAGGGGGTCGAGGAACAGGTCCTGCACCACGGACAGTTCCCCTCCCACGACCACGCGCTGAGGGTCGACGATGTTGCACAACCCGGCCAGGGCCAGGCCGATATGCCGGGCGGAGTCCTCGATCACGCGCCGGCAGGCGATGTCGCCGGCGAGCGCCCGTTCGGTCAGATCGGCCAGCGACAGGTTCCCGTGGGTCAGGCGCAAGGAGTCGAGCATGGGCGTGGCGCCCGCCACCGCCTCCAGGCACCCACGGTTCCCGCAGTAACACATGGGGCCGTGCTCGTCGATGCTGACGTGTCCGATCTCCCCCGCCGTGCCCGAGAACCCCCGGAACACCTTGCCGTCGGTGACGATGCCGGCCCCGATCCCGTACGAGACGTACAAGTACACCATGGGATCCGCGCCGATCCCCGCTCCCATACGCGCTTCGGCGAGGGCTCGTACGTTGGCCGCGTTGTCCACGATCACCGGCGAGCCGAGGCGTCGTTCGAGGGTGTCGGCGATGGGGACCTGGTCCCAGCCGCGCATGAGCGCGGGCGAGCACACCATGCCGGTCGTACGGTCGATGGGCGCGTCCACGGCCACGCCTGTGCCCAGGATCTCGTCGTGCGTGGCGCCGAGATGCTCCACCATGTCCGCGATGAACAGGCTGACACGATCCAACCCGGTGTCGGCTCGGTGGTCCTTGGCCAGGGGCATGTGCTGGCGGGACAGGATCTCTCCGGCGGGGTTCGCCAGGGCCACGCGCAGATCGCGACGTCCGATGTGGACCCCGGCCACCAGGCCTAGGCGGCGGGCCAAGGTGACGTTGATCGCCCGGCGTCCGCTGCGCGAGGTCGGCGCTGTGGTGACCACCCCCGCTTCGTGCAGTTCCTTGATGATCACCGACACCGTCCCAGCCGACAGCCCCGTCGCGTCAGCCAGTTCGACTTGCGTGATGACGCCGAACCTTTTGACGGCGTCGAGGATGCGCGCGCGATTGGCTTCGCGCAAGGAAGTCTGCGAGCCATAGGCGAGACCGACCACATCCACCATAGTCGTCATCATAGCGTCCTCGTCGCGGCATGGACGGTTTCTTGGTGCGGGGCGATGTCCCCGGTCCGTCACCCGTCCCATCCCTCATGGCCAATCGCCGTATTATATGCTGTCTTTGAGAAACTAAGTAACGATTTGGTAAACCCTGAAAATTGGGTTTGATTTCAAAACTCAAGGGGGAGTAATGTCGCATTATTCCATGAGGATATCTTGTGGACGATTCACCGTCTGACTCCGTCGCACGGTGCGATCGACAGCTCTCAAAGAGGAGGAACTATGAAGCTGAGAAAATTGGCGATCGTGGCGGTGGGGGCGAGCATGACTCTTGCGCTCGCTGCCTGCAGCGGGTCGCCGAGCAGCAGCCCGAGCACCAGTGCCAATACGGACAACACCGGTGCTTTGATCGGCATCTCCATGCCGACGACGACCCTGGAACGGTGGAACAATGACGGCGCCCACCTGGTCGACCAGCTCAAGGGTATGGGGTACAACACGGATCTGGAGTTCGCGGACAACAAGCCCGACGAGCAGATCTCCCAGATCCAGAACATGATCAACAACAACGCCAAGGTCCTGGTCATCGCCGCCATCGACGGCACTGTCCTGGGCCCCGTGCTCCAGACCGCGGCCGACGCCGGGATCAAGGTGATCGCGTACGACCGCCTGATCAACGGAACCCCGAACGTCGACTACTACGCGACGTTCGACAACTACAAGGTCGGTACCTTGCAGGGGCAGTTCATCGAGACCCAGCTGGGCCTCAAGGACGGCAAGGGCCCGTTCAACCTCGAACCCTTCGCAGGGTCTCCCGACGACAACAATGCCAAGTTCTTCTTCGCGGGCGCGTGGGATGTCCTCCTGCCGTACATCCAGAAGGGCCAGCTCGTGGTCCCCTCCGGGAAGTCCCCCGCCAATGACGACGCCTGGCAGTCCATCGGCATCCAGACCTGGGCGACAGCGACGGCGCAGTCCGAGATGCAGAACCGCCTCAACTCCTTCTACTCCGGCGGCCAGAAGGTCGACGTCGTGCTCAGCCCCAACGACTCGCTGGCTCTGGGCATCGAGCAAGCCCTCCAGGGCGCCGGGTACACCGTGGGCACGGACTGGCCGATCATCACCGGTCAGGACGGCGACCTCGCCAACGTGAAGAACATGCTGGCAGGGATGCAGTCCATGACAGTGTGGAAGGACACCCGTCAGTTGGGTGACGAGGTTTCCAAGATGGTCGATCAGATCCTCACGGGGAAGACGGTCGACACCAATGACACGACAACCTACAACAACGGCGTGAAGACCGTGCCGTCGTACTTGCTGACGCCTCAGGTCGTGACCAAGGACACCGTCGAGCAATACCTCGTCGGCTCCGGGTTCTACACCAAGACTCAGCTGGGCATGTCGTGAGTTCGTGGTCGTGCCCTGTGATTCCACCCGTGACGGGGCACGACCCGCGCGCCGGGTCGGGGGCGTACGCGTCCCCGAGTGGGGGGCTGACCAGTCGTCAGCCTCCCACGACGGCGCATGACAACATATGAGAATGAGTGACGGGGGTCACGGTCTCGGCGTCCGCCCGACATGCCAGGGGCGTTGGATGCGCTCCTCGGCTCCGGTCGGCACAGGGCGAAGGTAGGACGACATGGATGACGATTACATCTTGGAAATGCGGGGAATCACCAAAGAGTTCCCCGGTGTCAAGGCGTTACACGATGTCACGCTGAGAGTGCGACGGGGCGAGGTGCACGCCATCTGCGGGGAGAACGGCGCGGGGAAGTCCACCTTGATGAAAGTGCTGTCGGGGGTCCACCCCGCCGGGTCGTACACAGGGGACATCGTGTACGAGGGCCAGGTCTGCACCTTCCACTCCATCCGGGACTCGGAGAGACGCGGCATCGTCATCATCCACCAGGAACTCGCGCTCAGCCCGTACCTGTCGATCGCGGAGAACCTCTTCCTGGGCAATGAACGCGCCCGTGCCGGAATCATCGACTGGCGCGCGACCACCAGCGCGGCACAAGAACTCCTGACCCGTGTCGGTCTCGACGAGGACCCTGACACGCGTATCGCCGACATCGGCATCGGCAAGCAGCAACTGGTCGAGATCGCCAAAGCCCTGTCCAAAGAGGTACGTCTCCTGATCCTGGACGAGCCGACGGCCGCCCTCAACGACGACGACTCGGACAACCTCCTCCAGCTGATCCGCCAACTCAAAGCCCAGGGGATCACCTGCATCATGATCTCCCACAAACTCTCAGAGATCGAGAAGATCGCCGACACCACGACCATCATCCGTGACGGACTCACCATCGAGAGCCTCGACATGCACGGGGACGGCGACCATTCCCAAGACCACATCATCCGGTGCATGGTCGGGCGCTCCTTGGAGAGCCGCTTCCCCGAGCGCACGCCGAACATCGGCGAGGAGGTGCTGCGGGTCGAGGACTGGACGGTGTACCACCCCATCGACACCAACCGGGCGATCGTCAAGAACGCCTCGCTGACCATCCACCAGGGCGAGATCGTCGGCCTGGCCGGGCTCATGGGCGCCGGGCGCACGGAGCTCGCCATGAGCCTGTTCGGGCGCGCGTACGGCATCAAAATCACCGGGCACGTGTTCAAGGACGGCCAGGAGATCCAAGTGCGCAACGTCGAGGAGGCCATGAGCCACGGGATCGCGTACGCGACCGAGGACCGCAAGAAGTACGGCCTGAACCTGATCCAGACCGTCAAAGAGAACATCACCTCGGCGGGGCTGCGCCAACTGGCCAGGATGGGCGTGATCGAGACCGAGGCCGAGACCGGGGTCGCCGAGGGGTACCGCAAAGAGCTCGACATCAAGACTCCGACCATCGAAGTCCCCGCCTCCAAGCTCTCGGGCGGCAACCAACAGAAGGTCGTCATCGCCAAATGGATCTACACCAACCCGGACGTCCTGATCCTGGACGAGCCGACGCGGGGCATCGACGTGGGCGCCAAGTACGAGATCTACACGATCATGAACCGCCTCGCCGACGCGGGCAAGGGGGTACTGATGATCTCCTCGGAACTGCCCGAGTTGCTCGGGGTGTGCGACAGGATCTACACGCTGAGCGAGGGCCGGATCACGGGGTGCCAGAGCCGCGACGAGGCGACTCCGGAGTCGCTGATGTACCTCATGACACTTGAAACACTGAAACACTAGGGGAAACAGACATGGACGCCATCAAAGACCTCTTCAGCAAGAACATCCGTCAGTACGGGATCATGCTGGCGCTCGTCGTCATCGTGATCGTCTTCGCGACCATCACCAACGGCAAACTGGTCCAGCCCAACAACGTGGCCGCCCTCATCGGGCAGAACGCCTACGTCCTGATCTTGGCCCTCGGCATGCTGCTGGTCATCGTCGCCGGGCACATCGACTTGTCCGTGGGCTCCGTGGTGGCGTTCATCGGCGCCATCATCGGCTACCAGATGTCGATCTGGCACGTCCCGTGGGGGCTCGCCGTCCTCACCGGCCTGGGCGTCGGCATCTGCGTCGGCATCTGGCAAGGGTTCTGGGTGGCGGTGGTGAAGATCCCCGCCTTCGTGGTCACCCTGGCCGGCATGCTCCTCTTCCGCGGCCTGGACCAAGTCATCGCGGCCCGTACGATGGGCAGCCTCCCGCAGGGGTTCAACAACATCTCCAATGGGTTCATCCCACGATTCCTCGGGTCGATACCCAACCCCTTCGCGGGGTGGCTCATACCGTCGGGCTCGGTGTTCTCCCGCGAACTGGACGGGGTCACCGTCGCCATCGGGGCGTTCGCGGTCCTCGGGCTCGGTTTCCAGTCCTGGCGCTCGCGACGCTCCCAGATCGAGCACGGCCTGGTCGTCTCGCCGTTGTACTTGTCCGTCCTGCGCTGGGTCCTGCTGTCCGTCGCGATCCTCGCCGTCACCTTCGTGTTGTCGATGAACACCCCCGGCGCGACCCCGATCCTGCGTGGGACCCCCATCCTTCTGATCCTGCTCGGCGTGCTCATCCTGGTGTACTCGTTCGTCGCCACCCGCACCGTCTTCGGACGCCATGTCTTCGCCGTCGGCGGCAACCGCAACGCCGCCCTGCTGTCCGGCGTCAACACCCGCGTCACCGACTTCCTCATCTTCGTCAACATGGGCTTCCTCACCGCGGTCGCCGCCATCGTCACCACCTCGCGTGCCGGGAACGCCTCCGCTCAGGCTGGGACGGGGTACGAGTTGGACGCCATCGCGTCGTGCTTCATCGGCGGAACGGCCGTGACCGGCGGCATCGGCCGGGTCTCCGGCGCCATGGTCGGCGCGCTGATCATGGGCGTGCTCAACATGGGCCTGTCCATCGCCAGGGTCAACGCCAACTGGCAGATGGCCATCAAGGGGCTCGTCCTTCTCATCGCCGTCACCTTGGACCTGGTGTCGAAGAGACGCTCAGCCGTCGGATGAGGCGCCGTGGGCGACGCCCGTCAGGGACGTAGAGCCGTGAGGGGGCATGTGACTGTGCCATCGTCGCAGACATAGGTCTGACCCGTCCCCGTGACTACCATACGGAAGGCCGGCTGCGACACCACAGTGGAATCGATTTGGCTGATGGCCTTCGCGAGCGACAGTCTGCCCTCCCCGATTTGACCGGCGCCAAGTTTGATCTCGATGGCGCCCCACCGGCCATCGGGCAGGGTCACAACGGCATCAATCTCGTGGCCATTGGAATCTCGGTAGTGTCGGACCTCTGCTTCCAGCGAAGCGGACAGGATACGTAGGTCGTGGATCACTGCGCTTTCGAAGAGGAGGCCGACCGTCGCCGGATCCCTGCTCAGTGACTCTTTGCTGGCGCCCAGCGCCGCGGCCGCAAGCGCGGGATCGGCAAGATGCTGCCTGACCGACGACCTCAAGCGAGCGCGAGATCGCAGTGCGGGCGCCCACGCCTTCTGAGGTTCTAGCACGAAGAGCTGTTCCAGCACGCCTGTGTACGTGGCCACCGTGTCGGGAGTGATGGTCGGGGCCACTTGTCTGACGTCCGCCGCCAATGTCGAGTAGGAGACTTCTGAAGCCACCGACCGTGCCAGCGAGTTGAGGAGCTGTCGCATGACAATGGGATCATGTCGCATGTCAATGAGCCGAGGCATGTCCACGCGAGCGACGTCGTCAAGATAGGAGCGCAACATGCGTTGACTTCGTTGGGGTGGAAGATCTCGCAAGCCGGGAAACCCTGGACGTAAGAGACGGCCCAACACGTCCGAGTAGGTCAGGGGTTGCGATAGATCGGGCGTCGGCACGCCGCCGTCGAACAAGTCAGACAGGCTCACCCCTGTGGATGTGGGCAGTCCATCCTGCTCGAACCATGTCAGCGTTCGCTGTTGAATCCGCATGACTCGTGCCGCACCGGTGTGCCGTGTGACGTCATCCGCAGGGGTCGCTGAGCCAGTGAGTAAGAACTGGCCCTTCTCCGAGGACGCGTCCACTGCTCTGCGGACAAGGTTCCATAATTGTGGCATTAATTGCCATTCATCGAGTAACCGCGGCCTCGCTCCCTCGAGGACGGCCTCCGGGGCCACTCGCACGATGTCGGCGGTGACAGGATCGTCAAGCATGGCGCAGGATGCGGCGGCGTTCGTCGCTGTCATGGTCTTTCCTGAACCACGGGGTCCCTCGATGAGCACTGCGCCTGCTGACGCCAATGACTCCACGACAAGGGGATCTATGACACGTGGCTGGTATGGATGTCCGAGCAGATCCTGAGTGTCCATGACATCATCGTAGCATTATGACCCATGTCGCAGGGTCTCTAGGACGGAAGTTGCAGGGGTTCTAGGGCGGAAGTTGCAGGTACCCTAGGCCGGAAGTTGCAGGACTTCTAGGGCGGAAGTTGCAGGATTTTCGGGTCAGCTGTGCCCGTAGTGGTCAGCTGTGCCCCAAGGGGGTCAGCTGTGCCCCGAAGGGGTCAGCTGTACATCGGGAGCCCGCGGACGTACCTGCGCGGCACTCGGGAGGTGAGCAGGCAGACGGGCTCTTCGGCGACGCCGTGGGTGTGGGCGGCGATCTCGTCGAGGTGGCGGGGGTCGCGGATGACCACCACAGTGTCGCCGGACAGGACGGTCTGGTCGACGGCGATCAGGGTGACGTCCATGGTCACCGCGACGATGGGGTAGCGCCGGTCGTGGATGAACACGTCGCGGCCCACGTTCGCTTTGGCCAGGCCGTCGCCGTACCCGATGGGGAGCACGGCCACCCGGCCGTCCGTGTCGGCGGTGTACGAGCTGGCGTACCCGATCCGGTCGCCCTGGCGCAGGTTGACGACTTGAGCCACCTCGGTGCGCAATTGGAAACAGGTTTCGAGGCCGAGGGAGTCGTTCTCGATCCCGTAGATGAGGTTGCCGATGCGGCAGGCGTTGGAGTACGGCTTCCGCGGGTACCGGGGAAGCGTCAACGAGTTGGACGCGCTCACCACGGGGATCTGTGTCAGGTCGATCCCGGCGGTCATCTCCTCGAACGCGTTGTACTCGGCCAGCGTCTCCGCCTCGTCCTCGGGGTGGTAGTTGTGCAGGTAGATCCCCTCCAGCTGAGCCGGCGAGTTGTGGATCAGGCGATAGAGTTCGGTGAAGCCGGACTTGGTGGTCGGTCCGCCGAAGAGGTCGTGGCCGCCGTTGGCCCGGAGGAAGACTTTGAGCCCCGGCACTCGTACGGCGCGACGCGCCTGGTCCAGGGTCGCCACCGTCACCGCGATGTCCATCTCCTGCAGAGCGGGCAGGGACTTCTCGGGGGCTGGCACGAAGATGAGCACGGGCACATCGGGCGCGTACCGGCGCACGGCCAGCGCCTCCTCCGGCAGACTGACGCACAGGTAGTCGCATCCGGCGTCGACGAGCGTCCTCACCAGGGGCATCCCCAGGCCGTAGCAATCAGCCTTGATCACCCCGACCATGTGCTCGTACCCCGGGTACGCCCGCTTGATGACACCCAGATTCCGCCTGACGGCGTCGACATCCACGTACAGGGTGGTGGGACGGTACTGCTCCATGGCAATCTCCATCTAGTCCAGGGCGAGTCCGGGCCGGCGCATCTCCGCCAGCTTCTTCTCGTACGCCCGATAGGTCTCGGCCTCGAAGGGGAGGTCGTCGGGCGCACCCAACTCGGCGAGCAGACGTTTGGTCACATCCGGATTCGCGATCAACAACGGACCAAGTATATAGGTCGCGTACAGTCTTCCGCTGTGAATTCCCTCGATCCGAGTGTCCGGATTGAGCCCGACGCCCATCTGCACGGTGACCAGGCCGGGCAGGTCCGCGTCCGGGTAGGCGTGTGAGAAGCGGCTGGTGTAGCCGACGACGGTCGTCCCGTCGGCGTCCCCCATGATCAGGGAGTTGAACCGGGTGGGCGCCTGGCGGACGGCGTGCAGCGGGAGGAGGCCGAGCCCTTCCTTGCGCGTGCCGTCCTCGCGGCGGATGAAGGTCCCGAACAGTTCGAGGGCGTTGCCGGTCAGGAGGATCGTCGTGCGCCCGGCGTCCATGATCTCGCGCAGGCGATCACGGTACGGCCACAGCAGGTCGATCAGCAGTTCCTGGCTGGCCTCGCTCATGGACCCGATGTAGATCAGGTCCACATCCTCGGCGGCGAAGCGGGGGGTGTCGGTCAGCGCGGTGCGGATCACCTCGGCGTCGGGCAGGCAGCGCTGGAGATAGAGCCAGTTGGCCTTGTCGCCGTACAGGCAGCAGACTTCCGGATACAGGACTTCGATCTTCACCGTGCGGCCCCTTCCAGGGTGGACAGGATCCGGGCTTTCATGGACATGGCCACATCGTAGGTCGAGGTGTCGTAGAGGATATAGACCGAGTCCATCCCCGCGGTGAGGATCCTCGTGTGGGCGTCCGCTTCGGACTCGCAGCACTGGATCCGCTCGTGGGGCACCCCGGCAAGGAGCAGGCGGACCTCGTAGTCATAGCAGCGCGGACCGCAGGCGATCACCTGCACCACGTCCGGGTCGGCCAGGAATTCGAAGTCGGCGTCGTAGATCCAGCCGATGTACTCGACGGAGGTCTTGCGGTCGTACCAATCGTCCATGGCCAGGACGACGACCTTGCGCCCCGGTTCGTGGGTGACGAAGTCGAGGGTACGGGACGTCGACACGCAGCTCTGTCCTTTGCTCATGGCCTGCACCACGGTCACGTCGCCGACCTGGGTACGTCCCAGGCGCGAGTCCACCACGGCGAGGATGGACAGGCCGGCCTCGACGCGCGCCGGATCCAGTCCGATCTCGGTGAGCGTGGCGATGACGGCCAGCTGATTGTAGATGTTGAATGTCACGGTGCTGACAAGGGGATACGTGTGGGTGGCGCCGTCGTGGGCGACTGTGAAACTGGTTGCGTCGCTCTCGACCCGCTCCACGACGTAGTCGCAGTCCTGCGACGCGAACCCGCATGCCGGGCAGTGGGCCCGTCCGATGTGGTGGTACCGCAGATGGTCGTACGCCAAGCCCGTGTGGCAGCGCGGGCAGGTCGAATAGTCGGACACCAGGTTGATGGAGTCCGTGCGGTCCCCCGCCATGGACTCGATTCCGAAGAACACCCTCGGGTTCCCCGCTCGCTCGCCCAGCCGGGACGAGCACAGGTCGTCGCCGTTGAGCACGAGCCGAGTGTCGTCGGGGGTGTAGGTGTCGAGCACGTCGAAGATGTAGTCCGGGTGGGCGTTGCGCTTCAGGGAGTCGCGGAAGAGGTTGGTCACGACCAGGTACGTGGGGCGGACGTACGGCAGGATCAGCCGGGACGCCCGCTCGTCCACTTCGAGGACGCAGGCGTCTTTGTTCGGCTTCCCCGACCAGGACACCGCGTTGGTCAGCGACGACGCGATCCCCGGCGCGATGTTGGAGCCCAGCCGGTTGGTGGACACCGAGTACCCCTGGCCCACCAGCACGTCGGCGATCATGTTGGTCACCGTGGTCTTCCCGTTCGTGCCCGTCACGCACACGACGAGCTCAGGTTTGGCGATGAGTTCCAGGAAGTCAGGGCACACATGCAGGGCCAACCACCCCGGCAGGTTGGAGGCGTTGCGCCCGAGCAGGCGCAACCCGCGATAGGTCGCTTTCGCCAGGGCGAGCGCCACCCACAGCCTGACCACCGACATTCGATCTCCGTCCCACATGCGCCCGAGCTGGCACGCGATCTAGCTTACCGAATGATCACGACACGACTTCCGGCCCCCGGCTCACCGGCCCATCAGCTGGGCGCCCTGGGCGTCGGCTACGAAGTCTTGGCCGGGCTGGCGGGCCATCTGCTCGTACTGGGTCCATCTCTGGTCGACGGTGAGTTGCGCCAATCGGGCCATCTCCTCCGCCTCCTCGGGGTCGGCGGAGACCAGCATCTTGTACCGCAACTCGTTGTAGATATAGTCCTTGACCTTCAGCCTCGGCCTCGGGGAGTCCAGCAGGAAGGGGTTGGCGCCCGTGCCGCGCGTGACCGGGTTGTAGCGGATCAGCGGCCAGTGCCCGCAGTTGACCGCGCGGTACTGCTGGTCAAGCCCCTTCTGCATGTCGATCCCGTGGGCGATGCAGTGGCAGTACGCGATGATCAGGCTCGGGCCGTGGTAGGCCTCGGCCTCGCGGAAAGCCTTGAGGGTCTGCTGGGGGTCCGCGCCCATGGCCACGCGTGCGACATAGACATTGCCGTACGAGATGGCCTGCATGGCCAGGTCCTTCTTGTTGGTGCGCTTGCCTGCGGCGGCGAACTTGGCCACGGCGCCCAACGGGGTGGACTTCGACGCCTGGCCGCCGGTGTTGGAGTACACCTCCGTGTCCATCACCAGGATGTTCACGTCGCGCCCGGATGCGAGCACGTGGTCCACCCCGGAGGAGCCGATGTCGTACGCCCAGCCGTCGCCGCCGACGATCCACACCGACCGGCGGATCAGATGATCGGCCACCGACAGCAGGTCCTCGGCGCGGGCTGCCACGGACGGGTCTCCCGTGGCCGTGAGGGCGGCCAGTCTGGCCTTGAGGTCGTCGATCCGGGCGAACTGCCGACGGATGTCGGACTCGTACTGCTGCGGCGCGGCGAGGATCTCGTCCACGAGGTCAGGGTCGAGGGCGCCGCGCATCCCCTCCAGGCGCTGGCGGGCCATGTCGGTCTGCAGGTCGGCGGCGAGCCTCAGGCCCAGGCCGAACTCCGCATTGTCCTCGAACAGGGAGTTGGACCACGCCGGGCCGCGGCCCTGGTCGTTCTTCGCCCACGGCGTGGTGGGCAGGTTGCCGCCGTAGATGGACGAGCACCCCGTCGCGTTGGCCACGCTCGCCCTGTCCCCGAAGAGCTGTGAAAGTAGTTTCAGGTACGGCGTCTCGCCGCACCCCGCACAGGCGCCCGAGAACTCGAACAGCGGCTGGAGGTACTGGGCGCCGCGCACCGTGCCGAAATCCAGACGGGAACGGTCGTTGTAGGGCAGCGATTGGAAGAAGTCGACGTTGCGCGTGGCGTCGGTCTTGTCCGGCATCGGGGTGAGGTTGATCGCGCGCCGATTGGGGGTTTTGACGGGACGGACCGGGCAGGCCTCCACGCAGAGGCCGCAGCCGGTGCAGTCCTCCGCGAAGACTTGGAGGGTGAAGGAGCCCTCGGGCACCCCGGCCGCGTTCAGCGGGGCTTTCTGGAAGGAGGGTGGGGCGTCGGCCGCCGCCGCGGTGGGATAGTACTTCGCACGGATCACCGCGTGCGGGCACACGAAGGCGCAGTTGCCGCACTGGATGCACTCGTCGGGGTCCCACACCGCGACGATGTCGGAGATGTTGCGCTTCTCGTACTGGGTCGTCCCCGACGGATAGGACCCGTCCACGGGCAGGGCCGACACGGGCAGGGTGTCGCCCTTGTCGAGGATCATGGTGGCCGTCACCGTGCGCACGAAGTCGGGCGCGGTCGGCGGGACCGGCTGGACGTACCCCTGATGCCCCACCGGCGTCGCCGGCACATCGATCTTGTGCAGATGGGCGATGGCGTGGTCGACCGCCGTGTGGTTCTTCTCCACGATCTCGGCCGACTTCTTCTGGTATGTCTTCGTGATGGCGTCCTTGACGGCCTTGATCGCGACGTCGGTGGGCAGGACCCCCGAGATCGCGAAGAAACAGGTCTGCAGGACGGTGTTCGTCCGCCCGCCGAGGCCGGCGGAGCGCGCGACCTCGTTGGCGTCGATGGTGTACACCTGGATCCCCAGGTCGATGATCCTCTGCTGCATCGGCTCGGGGAGGTGGGCGAAGACCTGGTCGGGGGCGTGGGCCGAGTTGATCAGCAGGATCGTGCCGGGCCGGGCGTACGCGAGGACGTCCACCCTCTCCAGCACCGACCACTGATGGCATCCGATGAAGTCGGCTTTGGAGATCAGGTACGGCGCGCGGATCGGGTCGGGCCCGAAGCGCAGGTGGGACACGGTGCGCGACCCCGACTTCTTGGAGTCGTAGACGAAGTACCCCTGTGCGTACAGGGGCTCGTCGCGGCCCTCGGCCGGGGTGGTGCCCAGGATCTTGATGGTGTTCTTGTTGGCGCCGACCGTGCCGTCGGAGCCCAGGCCGTAGAAGACCGCGCGCGTGGTGCTCGGCGACTCGATGTCGACGTCCCGGTCGTAGTCCAGGGAGAGCAGGGACACGTCGTCGGTGATGCCGACCGTGAACCTCGGGCGGGGGCTGGGGCCGGCCATCTCGTCGACGATCCCCGTGACCATCGCCGGGGTGAAGTCCTTGGAGGACAGCCCGTACCGCCCGCCGATCACCCTCGGCATGGTGTCGAGGGCCCCACGGGAGTACGCCTCGCCGACCGTGGTGAGCACGTCCTGGAACAGCGGCTCGCCGTTCGAGCCTGGTTCCTTCGTCCTGTCGAGGACCGCGATTGTCCGTACAGTTGCCGGAAGCGCGGCGAGGAAAGCCTCGGTGGGCCAGGGCCGATAGAGCCGCACCGTGATGACGCCGACCTTGGCGCCGCGGGCGGTGAGGTACGACACGGTCTCGTGGACGACCTCGCCTCCGGAGCACATGACGACGATCACCGACTCGGCGTCGTCGGCGCCGTGGTACTCGACCAGCCCGTACTTTCGACCGGTCAGCTCCGCGAAGCGGGCCATGACGTCCTCGACCACGCCGGGGACCTTGGCGTAGAAGGGGTTGGCCGTCTCGCGGGACTGGAAGTAGGTGTCGGGGTTCTGCGCCGTGCCACGGATGAAGGGGTGCTCGGGGCTGAGGGCGCGCTCACGATGGGCGCGGACCAGTTCCACCGGCACCATGGCCCTCAGGTCGTCGTCGGAGAGCATGCGTAAGGTGTTGAGCTCGTGGGAAGTGCGGAACCCGTCGAAGAAGTGCAGGAAGGGCACGCGCGACTCCATGGTCGCCACCTGGGAGATGAGCGCGAAGTCGTGCGCCTCCTGCACGGACGCGGAGCCGAGCAGGGCGAAGCCCGTCTGGCGTACCGCCATGACGTCCTGATGGTCGCCGAAGATGGACAACCCCTGCGTGGCCAGGGAGCGGGCCGCCACATGGAAGACCGTGGAGGTCAGCTCGCCCGCGATCTTGTACATGTTGGGGATCATGAGCAGCAGGCCCTGTGAGGCGGTGAACGTCGTGGACATCGCGCCGCCTTGGAGGGCGCCGTGCATGGCGCCGGCCGCTCCGGCCTCGGACTGCATCTCGATGACTGTCGGGACGGTGCCGAAGATGTTCTGTCTCTTCTGGGCAGACCACTCGTCTGCCAGTTCGGCCATCGTGGAACTGGGCGTGATGGGGTAGATCGAGCACAGCTCGTTGCAGCGGTAGGCCACCGAGACGGCGGCTTCGTTCCCGTCGATGATTCCCCTTGTCGTGTCAGTCATGGTCGCCTCCTGGTCAGCGTTCCGGAATCATCTCGATGGCATGGACTGGGCATTGCTCGTAGCATGACGCACACCCCGTGCATTTCTCATAGTCGTACCGATATCGGAGGCCCTTGCCGAGCTTGATGACCGCCCCCTCGGGGCAGGCGCCCAAGCAGCCGTCGCACTCGATGCAGTTGCCGCAACTCAGGCACCGCACCGCCTCGAAGCGGGCCTCCTCGGCTGACAGGCCCCTGACGATCTCCTGGAAATCGGTGCGCTCGGCGACGTCCAGCTCGGACTGCATGCGCCGCTCGTGGTCGCCGAAGTACCACAGGTGCAACTGGTCGAATCCCACGACCGGGGCGGGCGCTTTGTGCCCGGGCTGTCGGGAGTAGAGCCACGTGTCGATCATCCTGGCGGCTTTTTTGCCGTGGCCGACGCCGATGGTGACGGTACGGTCGGAGGGGACGGCGTCCCCGCCGGCGAAGATCCCCGGCACGTCGGTCATCAGGGTCGCCGGATCGACGTTGACCACGTCGTTCTCGAACCGCATCCCTGGGATGCGGCGCAGGAAGTTGGAGTCGGCCTCTTGGCCGATGGCGAGGATGACGGTGTCGGCGTGCAGGGTCTCGAACCGCCCCGTGCCCACGGCCCGGCCCTTGGCGTCCAACTCCATGATCTCCACGCGCACGTCGCCCTCGGACTCGACCTCGGAGATCGTGCGCAGCCATCGCATCTGCACGCCCTCGCGCTTGGCCTCCTCGCGCTCCTCCTCGTGGGCCGGCATCTGGTCCTCGGTGCGCCGGTAGATGACGACGGACTCCTCGGCGCCGAGGCGGCGCGCCACACGGGCCGCGTCCATGGCGGTGTTGCCGCCGCCGTACACAGCCACGCGGCGACCGATGACGGGTCGCTGTCCGGCGGCCACGTCTTTGAGGAAGGTGACGGCGTCGATGAGCCGCGAGGCGTCCATGCTGGGGATCTCGACCCTTTTGCTGAGCCCGGCGCCGATGGCGACGAACACGGCTTGGAAGTTGCCCTCCGCCTGCTCCTTGAGGAGGTCTTTCACCCAGTAGTCCTGCTGGAAGGTCACGCCGAGGTCGCGGAGTCGCTGGATCTCGGCGTCGAGGACGTCGCGGGGGAGGCGGTACTCGGGGATGCCGTACCTCATCATTCCGCCGGGCTCCTCACCGCCGTCGCGCACCTCGACGGTGTGGCCCAGGCGGGCCAGGTGGTACGCGCAGCTCAGGCCCGCGGGACCCGCGCCGATGATCAGGACCCGGAACCCCGTGGCGGCCTCGGGGGCGGGGAACGACCAGCCCTGTTCGAGCGCCATGTCGCCGAGGTAGCGCTCGACGCCGTGGATGGAGATGGACTGGTCCAGGCACCCCCGGTTGCAGGCGGTCTCGCACGGGTGGTAGCACACGCGGCCGTGGATCGCGGGGAAGGGGTTGTTCTGGACGAGGACCGTCCACGCCTGGTGGGGCTGGCCCTCCTTGACCAGGCGCAGGTACTCCTGGATGTTCTCTCCCGCTGGGCAAGCGTCATTGCACGGCGGGAGGAGGTCCATGTAGACGGGCATTCGCGATCTCACGGGTCCCACGCGGCCTGCTGTCGCTGCCAAGTCCGGAAGTGCGGTGATGTCGTGAGTGTCTGCCATGGCGATCCTTCGTCGAATGTGCCATCTCATGGTAGCAGCACGGGCCCGCTGTGGCTAGAGAAATGACATGCATGCTTGTGTGTTGGGCATGGGTATTATCGCTTGTCAGGGGGCAATATTGTTGGCTGTTGGTGGTGGGGGTGTGTATTGCGTGGGGTGCGTGGGGTGGGGGGTGTGGGGGGCGGGGAGGGCGTGGGGTGCGCTGGGGGGCGGGGGGGGTGTG
>Ga0123357_10000392_pt1 | contig 41552 bp, 50 predicted proteins | sample TergutEmb28metaG_FD_89873 | JGI IMG/M metagenome (GOLD analysis project Ga0123357, IMG submission 89873) | Embiratermes neotenicus P4 segment gut microbial communities from Petit-Saut dam, French Guiana - Emb289 P4 | ecosystem: Host-associated > Arthropoda: Insects > Digestive system > Gut ...
CTGGCCCCCATCCCAACCTTCCCCCAGAGGGGGAAGGAGCAAGATTCCCTCCCCCGCTGGGGGAGGGTAGGGTGGGGGCCAGCGGCGCAAAAATGTTCACACTTGAATCAAAACCGCTCTAAAACAGGCAATCCAAGCGCGACCGCCCGCCGCGCTCACCGCGCCCCTCGCAGACGACAGCGCGTACCAGATCGGCGATGGGGGCCATACATCGCTTGCCCACAAGTTTGTCCACGACTTTTGTGGACAAATCCCCTGCCCCGCGCCCTCTATCGGCGCCTCCATAATCCTCGGCCGCAGCATCGGCGATGGTCTGCCGGGCACCACTTGCGAAAACCAAGCGCCCACAAAAAAGCCCGCCAAGAGGCGGGCTTTTTTGCACAGATGTTTGGTTGCGCGAGGAGGATTTGGACAGTGGAGACTCGTGGCAATCCCGCACCGATCGGGACGCAGCTGACGGCGTCACGGGACCGCAGCGGCATCGCGCTGCTTCACTGCAAAAACATCGGCCCTGTCGATCTGCTGGCGCACCCAAGCCGCGCCGCCGAGCTGTTCGAGCTTGGCCCGCTGCTCGCGGGTCATGCGGATGTTGACGTTTACCACTTCCCCCTGCATCTCGCGTGGCCGTCCGGGCGGCCGGCGCTCGGGTATCTCGTGTTGTTTGGTCATGTTGTATTTTTGCACGCGCAAAACCACTCAGTCAACTCGGGTATTCTGGTAGATGTTGACAAACTAGTTTTGCGCGCGCACAATACATTCATGGTGATCAAGTTGATCAACCCCCGCACCGCCGGGCAGAGTGGTAGGAGAGCAAGATGACAAACGTAGAAAAAATCGCAAACGCGATCGTCTTTACGAACCGCAGCCACGGAACGTATTGCGCAGTCATCGATTCGGCAGGCAACGAGCAGATGTCCGGAGTCGTGGAAATCATGGGCGGCGCTCAGCGGCTGCGCATGAACGAGGTTGACTTCGTCGTGATCGACATCACGTGCGGCGATGAATTCGCGCCGATCAACTTCAACGAACTGCGCAACGCACTCGCTGCTGAGATCGATCGCAACAAGCTCGGCTACAAAATCGGCATCGGCGAAGAGCCGGATTGGGTCATCGCGGCACGCAACTACGACTTCGACTGATGAACAACATCGAACTGGCCCCCATCGTGGGGCCTGACGCAGAAACGATCGCGCGAGCAGAAGCCGCACGCGCGGCGGCGTGGCAGCTGATCGTCACGTTGACGACCGCGCCGATTCATCCGAAGGGCGACCGGCGCGTGTGGCTCGGCAGTCAAGATCCGACGCTGCTGCGCCTGCGCGAACGTGCGGCGACGCTCAACAGTGCGGCGTTCTGGCTGCGCGTCAAAGTCGACGATGAGCAGGACGTGAAATGGGGCGTTGTCGAAGCGTGCCGCACCGGCTGGCCGCGCGGCGCGCGGCTACCGGCTGACTTCTACAGCGAGGAAAAAGTCGCTGCGCGCGCAGCACATGCCGCGCGCGCTGGCGCGGCAGCAAAATTTCTGGAGCTGCCAGCGCTCACGGGCACCGCGAAGCAAGTTCCGTGGGCAGAGACGATTCGCGCTCGTTTCAGCGACTACTGCACGATGTGCGGCTGCTCGGAAGCATTTCTGGCCGTCGCGCGCGGCAAGGCCGCAAAAAGTGCGCGGTTCTGGATCGACAACCGATCTGAGCAAGATTTCAAATGGCTGCTCGAAGACGTGGTGGGCAACGATGCAACTACGTGACTATCAGCAAGACGTGTTCGAGCAGCTCAAGGCGAGCACGCGCAATGACCTTGTGCAGCTCGACACCGGCGCTGGCAAGACGCCGATCGAAGCCGCGCTGGCGCAGTGGGCGCAGCGCTGCATGATCGTTGCGCACCGCATTACGCTGATCCGGCAGATCAGCGAGAAGCTGGCGGCGTTCGGACTGGCGCACGACACTGTCAGCACTGAACACACGCGCAGACGCAGCATGTCGGCACACCGCCCGCACGGACGCAACTACATTCAGCGCGGGCACGCGACGCGACTGGTAGTGAGCATCGACAGTCTGCATGCGCAGCTCAAGCGCGGTGGCATGTCGCACGTCGATCTGATGCAGCCGTGGCTGGTAATCATCGACGAAGCGCATCACGTTGTACCGGACAACAAGTGGGGCAAGCTGCGCGAGCTGATGCCGAACGCGCGCATTGTGGGCTTCACAGCGACACCGGCACGCATGGATGGCGAGAGCTTGCACGTTTGCAATGGCGGGCTGTTCGACAGGCTTGTGCAAGCGCGCGGCTTGGGTAACGACAGCGCGCGCATGTTGATCGAGCGCGGCTTCTTAAGCGATTTCATCGTCTATGCGCCGCCGCGTGGGCATGCACAGACGTGGAGCGTCGAGGCGAGCATCAACGCTTTCGAGGAAAGCATTGTCGATGACATGCTCGCTGCAACTGCTGATGCGGCGCTGAGCTACAGGCCGCGCGACGTTTCACGCGAGTTCGACAAAGACGGCAAGCCGCGCAAGCGCAGAGCGCGTGGGCTTGACTATGAGACAGGAACGATCACGCTCGCAGCCGACCCTGTGCTCGAATACAAACGTCTGGCCAGCGGCACGCAAGCGATCATGATGTGCCCCGCGATCAAGAACGCTGAGATGTTTGCGCGCCAGTTCCGCGAAGCGGGCGTGTCGGCGGCGGCGATCCACAGCACGATGGCGCAAAGCCAAGTCACGCGAGCGCTCGATGCGTTCGCGGCTGGCCAGGTGCGCGTGATCTGCAACGTGGACATGATCGGCGAGGGCTTCGACATGCCGGCGGTGCAGACGCTCATCATCGCAAGCCAGACAGCGAGCTTTCCGCGTTACCGGCAGTGGGTAGGCCGCGTGCTGCGGCTAGCGCCGGGAAAACAGCGCGCAATCATTCTCGATTTGACGGGGCAAGTGCAGGCGCACGGGCTACCAGATGAACCGGTCGAATGGGACTTGCTCAACCCGCCCTGCGGGCCGAAGTATGTAATGGGCATCCCCTGCGACGCCTGCGGCGCTTACTACAAGATACGCTTGCGCCGGTGCCCCGAGTGCGGCGCCGACAATGAGTGGCTGCGCCATGGCAAGCCGCTCGGAAATTTCGAGTTCGACGTGCGCGTGCTGAAGGCATCTCTGGTGCAAGCCGAGCGCGAAGCGATCAACGCGGAAAAGATCGCGGCTCGGCGCAAGTCGGAGATCATCTGGCCGTCGTTCGCGGACGGCTACGGGTTGATCGGCAGCACGATCAGCGATCTGAGGAAATGGTTCGTCGGTGGCTTGCAGAGCGCCGGCGTCGACTGTGAGTGGATCAATGATTTTCTTGAGAGCGAGGCCGCGCGAGACTCGGCTTGGTGGATGGCCAACTTTACAGCAGGCGATCTGAAACGCGGCGCGGCTTCGAAATCGAAACGGGTCTATCAGCAATGGCTCAAAACAAGATAACCGTCATCCACGGCGACGCGGCCCAGCACGGTTGCAGCGCCGATCTCATGCTGACCGATCCGCCGTTCGAAATGGACGGCGCGAAGCTGGCGAAGATCGTGGCCGGCTACGACGTGCAGCACCTGGTGCTCATCACGACCATGCGCCAACTCCTGCAATTCAGTGCCGCGACCATCGGAGAATGGCACATGGGGTTTGACTTCGTGATCGACGGCGTGATGCCCAAGAAATCGAAGAGCTTGCAGCAACCGAACTACGTCCATCAGACCGGCGTGTACTACACGCGCGGCGGTGCCAGGAGCATCTTCAACCGCAAGCGCCGCCAGCGCAGCGACGTGTTCGAGGCCAACGGGTACTGGCCCACCCTCTTTCATGCGCCGCGCGACAACGTGCGTGAAAGCGGCTATGCAAAGAACATCGCGGCCATCACTGATCTGCTCGGCAGCTTCGAAGCCGCAAGCGTGGTCGATCCGTTCATGGGCGTCGGCACCACGGTGCTGGCGGCTATCGAGCTGGAGATGCGGGGCACGGGCATCGAGCTGAACCGCGCAACGTTCGACACGCTGAGGCAGGCGTTGAAATTCATCGGTCGCGCACGCGTGGAGATCGTCGAATGAATCAGCATCTGCTGTACATCGTCATCAACGACGGCTGGAGCGAGCGCGTCACGCAAGGCGACATTGACGCGGCGGAACAGGCCGGCATCGTCGACCGCACGCTGTTGCAGGTGCTCGAAACGGGTAACGGCTGGGCAGATAGCCGCCGCAGCGGCTACACGGTGACAGGCAGCATCAGGAGCAACGCGGCGACGTTCGTACTGCACGATGAGGGTGTGCCCATCGCAACGCTCGGGGTGTGCTTAAAACAGAAGGCTGGACCCGGCGTGTGGTCGATGCTGCGCACGAATGCCGCAGGCGAGTTGCCCGACATTGGCGGCACGCCGCAGCCGCCGTGGGCGGCGTTGCGCTATGACGTTCCCGAAACCGCGCTACCGCCGTGGCTCGACTGGTGGGCAAAGAACGTGGGATTCGCGCTGATGACGCGCGAGGGGTGGTAACCCAGGGCGCGCAAAACAGGCAACAGAGGCGCGGCACAAACAGCGCTCAGCGCACACTATCTGCGGCACTGGCGATGGCGGTCAGCTCATGAATTATTTAAAATTCCGCGCGCGCATGCCGAAAAAAGCATCGATTCCGGTCTGTAGCCACTTCTTGCCGGCATCGGTGCGCACGAATGCGAGGGCCTCGTTCATGATCGCCTTTTTCGCCAAGCCCAGGTCTTGGCGCACGAAAGCGTCGGCGGCCAGGTCCTTGTAGGTGGAATAAATCATTTCCAATCGCTGGCCGTCAATAACGGTGGCCGCGACGCGCCCATATTCCATGAGCTGATTCATTCTTTCCAGAAAACTCGTTTTTGTATTTGCCTCGATATTCTGTTTTTCATTTTTAACGTGTTGTTCCATAATCGGCTTCACGGCGTCCATGTTTTTAACTAATGGGTCGAGTTTGGCATTGATGGTTTCTTCGATTTTTTTGCTGACTTCATCGCTCAAAAAATTCAGACCGCCGAACGGATTGTGAAGACTGGGCATGGCGGGCGGTGAAAATTGACCGTATGGCTGCGCGGGCTGGTTATTTTGATCAATATTCATATATTGTTCTCCATTTTCAAATTGAGGCGGGGCGAAATGCCCCGCCCGTCGTAATTACACGTTGTTGGACGTGTTGGTGGAAGTAGCGCCGCTGGTGCCGCTACCAATAGTCACAGATTTGTTCTGGACATTTTGCTGATTGAGTTGAGCCTGGACGGTGGCCATGATGTTGGCGATCTGAAACTCATGCCGATCAGCGCGCCGGGCGTTGCGCTCTTCCAGCAGCTGCATCTGCTGCTGCTGGGCCTGCGCTTGCGCGACGTTCTGATTTTGAACGACCTGGATATTCAGATCGGAATGACGGCGATCGCCGTCGCGTCGCTCGCGCTCGCAGCACTCTTTCAGCTGCTCGTAGGCGATGCGGTCCTGGTTATGAATGATGGCAGTTTCAGCGCTCTTGGTCGCTGTGACTGCATCAAACTTGGCCTGGGCAATTGCCATCAAATTGTCCGCGTTGCGGTTGCAATTGGCAATCTCCATTTCAAACAGAGATCGGTTGATATTAGCGGAAACTGCAGCGCCAACGCCAGCAATTTCACGCTTGATATCACCGAGACTTTCCTGCAGATCGAAACGCTGGTTGGTGGCTGCGCCGAAGTTGATGGCGTCCTCGATGCGCGTTTCCGCGCCCTGGACGCAGCAGCAGTCACCGCCGCCGTCGCGTCCACGAGGGCCGCAGCCGTCGCCGCCCCAACCGCCAAAGCCGCGCCCGAGAAAAGCGCTGCCGATAGCGGAACCGAGGAAGCCCCCGATACCGCCGCCCAATACCCCGCCAGCGCCGCCCCCGAAAAGGCCGCCGGCGCCACTTGCGCCACTGTCGTACATATGATGCTCCGAATGATGAGAAGGATGGTGATAGGACGCTTTGCCGCGTTCGATGGCTTCATTCAATTCGTCCAGCTCTTCCTCGACGTCGTCAAGCTTTTCGTGCGTGACGCCGTGAGAATGAGCCGACTTCATGTCATGATGTCGAATCATGTGCGACAGATCGCCCTGAGTCGCAGAGAGTTCTTCACTCATATTGCTTTCCCAAGTTGATTATCAAATAGCTCTGGGCTTGTACAAATCACGCGTCATGGGCTTCGGGAGCCTCTGGTGGCGCTTCACCTTGCGGTTTATTTTCAGAAACCGCAATATCCAATTGTTTTTTGCACTTCGGGCATTTTGTTTTCAATTTTCCATATAGATAACCAAGCAATCTACCGCATGTGCAACGGATTTCAAACAACTTGTCTTTTTCATTATTCATTTATCTTCCAAATTTAATAATGCGTCGTACGCGCGCTCGCAGGTGCTGCCGGCAGCGTGGGAGAGGTCAGCAATGTGCGCCAGCTCGCCCGCTCGTTCGTCAGCGCGGCTGAGCAGCTCGGCGAGCAGATCGACGGCATCTGCGGCTGGCGTGCCTGCGGCGGCAGCGCCGGTATCCGCGGCGGCTCGGGCGGCGGCGCGATAACGGTCGAGTTCCCGGCGCAACCCATCACGCTCAACACCAGCGGCAACAGCATCGCGGCGCGCCGCATCCAGCTTCGTTTGTCCATCTTGCGTCACCCCGGCCAGCTTGGTGGCCCATTCGGTTTCCTTCGCCCGGTAGTCGCGCTCGGCATCAGCAGCGCGGGCATTGATCTCGCCCAACGTCCTGGCCGAATCGGCGCGGCACTTTTGCACTTGCGCGCCCAGACGCCAGCCGTTCACCGCCCAGCCGGCAGTGAAGCCAGCAAGCGTTAGAGCCACGCAAGTGGCGGCAACTGCGATGAGTTGCAGGCGCGGCGTCATTGCGCGGCTAGGCACTTGGCGTGCCGCGTCTGCTGGCGCGTCCACACGCCGGCGCATCGCGTGTTTCCGGGCGTGCTGCAATCGTAGCCTCCGGCATAGCGGTACAGCAGCAACGCGTCGCACGCGGCGCGGTAGTTGCCGGCCAGCAGTTGCCGGCGCATCGACGAGCCCATCCAGTTCGCCGTGCCGTACTGGTACACGAAATCGAGATACACGTCGTACTCTTCCTGGCTCAACTCGACGCCGAGTAGCGAGTCGCGGAAAACCACTTCGTCTCGGCTGATGTGCGCCTGGGCGGTTTGCAGGGCGCGAGGCGGTGTGGTGGTGTCGCCCAGCTTGACGGCACTACCGTCGGCGTTTTTGGTAGAGCCAAAACCGACCGTTGGCACGTCGCCAGTCGTGGGGACGATGGCGGTGCTGGTGTATCCCTCGTTGAGCACTATGCCGATAAAACCAGCGGCGGACAGCGTGAGCGCGGCGACGGCGATTCGCAACCCGGTTGCCACAGTCGCCGGCTTCTCAGTCGATGTAGCCATCGCCAACCTCTGTCGAGACGCCCATGCCGGTGTCCAGGCCCAGCGCATGAGCGCCGCGTTCTTCGGCAGGCGTCAGCTCACGCGGGTGACGCATGAAATCCAGACGAGCAGCGCTCAGCTGCATGCGGGCAGCATGCAGCTCCTGCGCGCGCGCCTCGTCTACTAGCGCCTGCGCCTTGCGTCGGCGACGTGCATCGAGCTGGCAGTAGGCCGATACAACGGTGCCTGCAAACGCAATCAGCGTGCCGATGATGGCGAACAACACATCCATCGTTATCCAACTCACGCCGAACCCTCCCAGTACTCCGGCGTAGGCTGTTTTCTGCGCGGAGACGGCAATGGTGACTTCGGTGTCGAGGTTCATAGTTTTGTCACAGTAATAGTTTGACTTGACCCAGTCCTGTTTTCTACGTAAAACGCATCATTTCCCGCGCCAAAAGTAATAGCCCCAACAACCCCAGTCTCACCGTCCAATGAAGTATTCGCCACATAAAAAGACGTGCCACCGGCTATTTTTACAATAACAGGACTACTGGATGCGCGCCCCCACACCAATCCATAATAACTTGATCCAGTTAAAGATATTGAGAAAAAGTTTGAATTATCATGGGTAGAGAAACTTGTGGCGGCATTATTTTCCAGGACAACTGAAAGACTAAAACTCCCCGTCAAAGCACCGTTATTATCAAGACCCACATTGTTGTTTTTAATTACAATAGGGCTGGAACTTTCATAATTTTGGTTAATAGAAAGATTAGATGAAACATTGTTAGTTATGATGCTTTTTTCTGCCAATGAAGATATTTGAATCGGGCGCTTGCCATTCGACAGCTTGTTGCCATCAACTACAACCAATTCTGTTGTAGCGTCTACATTTATGCATTCTGATGCGGCAGTTGAATCTATGACGTTGCCAATGATACGAACGCTATCCCACTCCCCGAGCACCCTGAGCGGTCTATACGCACCGACAGCAGGATTAACAGCATTTTTTATGATGTTATTCCGAAAAATTAAATTTCCTTTATTTCCTGCATCTGGGTTAAAAACCAAACCATAATTCGGTCCTTCGAATATGCAGTCCTCAATTATAAAATCGTCGCCTTGATATACGCCAGCAATACTTATTGCCGAGTTACCGGCTATAGCTCGACACCCCCTAAGTAAAATATTTTTCGGCAACATCGACAAATAAAATCCGACGTTACAATAGCGCGTCTCGCAGTTAATAAACCGCGCGTTACGATGCCGCGGATTAAACCCGGCCATTCCAGAATTTTCAGCAACACATCCCTCGAAGTCGATATATTCAGAGTCGTTGTGCGTTGAAAAACTAGCATGCCAAGTATTTTTTGCGTAACAATTTACAACTTTGACTCGACGAATAAGACCAAACAAGTAGCCTATTTGTCGCTGTGGCGATCCATTTTCAGCACGATACGAGTGGCCGGTGTTAAACATGTGCCGAGAACCATCGCCAACACAATTGCTGACAACGCCATACTGACTACAGTCAGAGATTCGAATCTGATACTGCACCGGACCGCGATCTGCTATCGCAATCGGCTGATTTATCCCAGGCGTATGTGACCCAGATGTGTATTTTGTATGATGAAAATAACACCCATCGACCCGCCAGTCATAACACGACCTCAATTCTAGTTGAATTTGGTCGATGTAATAAAACGAGCAGTCTCTTACGCGTACATTGCGGCAATATGTGAAACCAAGACCGATGTCTCCATCTTTTGGATCAACACGTCCCTGGCCGATAAATTTAATTCCTTCGATAGTAATATTTTCAACAGGATGAACCACGTGGATACGAGCATTGTCCGAAATTGCGTAATTATCGAACGTGGCATTGTTTGCCCTAAAGCTGGATGGCGACAATATCTCATCAACGATCAGATATTCGCCTATATTTACTTCGTATGAATCACCGGACTGAGTTGCATCTGACGTTAAAATTATTAAATCACCCTCGCGAATATTTGATGTTGACGCATTTATAACCCAAGACCCGGCACTCACATCAGATATCAATTGGATTGCAGGATCAAATGACCCGCGGACATCCATCAAATACCTATACAGCTCTGCGTAACTCCCTGAACGATTTGAAAAATCAAAAACAGTGTCACCATTTCCGATCAGGCGCAGGTTCGGACATAAATCCAAACACATCAAGCCTTTGAATTTCCAAGTGCCTTTTACATTCAATGTTCCTCCACCTATTGATTTAAGATAATTGACTGCATGCTGCACCGCACTTCCGTTTTTTGATCCATCGTCGAAATCGTCTGCGCTCACAGTTTCACGCGCCTTGTACAGCATCGTGCGCCCCACTGCCCCATCGCCATTCTGTATAAACCCAACCCGGACAGCCCCATTCACAGCTGATAATTCACTTCTAAGTACCGCATCTCCCACAGAAACAAACCTATTATTTTCCTCAGTCCAATTACCATTCGTTGTATAAGGAATATCTATTTCCGCCGATAGCCGATAAAATTCTCCATCCTTCCTGAATATCTGATTGAATGCCGTTATATTCAAACCCGCCCCGTAATCTCCAATAATCTCAAACCCTGAATTCAATAGAAATTCTTGAAAATCACTTTCCATCCCCCACCATGTTTTACGCGGCTTGCCGAAACGATCCGTCCACTGTTTATTTACACAGTCGTTCGTCGCGCGGTCCAGGCCCTGGGCGTTGTCGTACAGGTCTTTGACGCTGGTGCTTCCAAGCGGGTTGCCGGTGTTGTAGGTGGACATTTTCGTGGCCTCAAAATAGAAAAGGCCCGCGAATGGCGGGCCTTGACGGTAATGGTGTTCGGTGTTCGGTGTTCAGGCGGGCGGCGGCGCGTTGTCGTCGTCGGCGTAGATGTCGGGGTGGTAGTTGACGGCCTCGACGTCAACAGACGTCATGCCTTTGGGCGTGATCTGCCGCACCAGCGCCGGCCAGGTCCAGCGGGTGCTGGTGCCGAAATACACATGCGGCGGCTCCTGCTCGAGCGTGACCTCGGGCCAATGCTCGGGGCCAATACCGAAGACGATGACGGTGTACCCGTCCGGCCCCGGCGTGGCCGCGAACGGGCCGGCAAGCGCGCCGGTGGGCTGGCGTAGGGCCAGCACGTGCGGCTCGCCCGCCGCCCACGTGAGCGGCTCGGACACGGTGAGCGTGGCCGCCGTGGCGTTGCCGGTGATGGCCTCCAGGATGGCAGACTGGCCGTAGCCCGGCACGTCGGCCACCAGGCTGATGTAGTCGCCGTAAGCGCTGCAGAGCGCGTCCATCTCGGTGCTGAACGCATAGGTCCAGCGCCGGTAGCGCTGCTCGCGCGCGCGCCGCATGCCGGCGCGCCAGGCGCGGGTGCGGTCGGTGATGCCGTTGGCCTGCAGCTTTTCCAACTTGATGCCTGGCGAGCCGGGCAGCGTGCACTGGATGGTCTTGCTGACCCAGGAATCGGCGGAGTCGATGAACTCCACTTCGACGCCGTCGTTGTCGTCGGGACGCGGCGCGGTGAAGGTGCGCGACAGCGCGCCGGTGCTGTTCTGGGCGCTGTAGGCGTGCTGGAACACGGTGCGCGGCTCGTCGCGCACGGGCCGGATGCGGCCGTCGTCAACGGTCAGCTCGCTCATGCCGGCGGCAAGGCACAGTGCCAGCGCCTCGCGCACGGTGGTTTCGTCAAACACGTAATCAACGGTCTCGCCGCGCTGCGACCAGAGCGCCTGCAGGCGCTGGAATTCGTCGATGTCGAGGCTGTCATCGGCGTAGCCGATGGTGGCGGCGATGTAGCGCACCGCGGCGCTGATGTCGCGCGTGGGCTGCGGGGCGCTCCACGCGCCGCCGGCTTGCAGCGCGGGCAGGATGCGGGTGGCCACCAGGTTGATCTGGTTTTCCGAGCGCGCCGACAACTTGCCGCCGCCCCGGATGTGGATGGCGATCGTCGTCCATCCGGGGTAGCTGCTGCGCGTGCCAAGGCGGGACTTGAGGCCGTACCACTGCACCTCGTCCATCACGTCGGTGGTGGTCGATTTCGCGCCCACGCGGCGGATGCGCACCTCCGGCTTGATGGGCGCGGGCAGCGTGATGCGCTCGGTGAAGCCGATCTGATCCAGCGTGCCGTCGGTGTACGTGCGGCGCACCGACGTGTACGCGCCGCCGTGGCGCGCGTCGCGGTACTGAATGTCCACGGCCACCGACACCTTGCCCACGCTGCCGCCGCCGCCCGCTTTGCCAAGGCCCTGCGGAAAGAACAGATCCACCTCAAACGTGTTGGTCTGCTCGGCATCGGGGCAGGCCACGTAGTGGTTGGTCCATTCACCCGACAGTTCGGACTGATCGAGCACGATGCTGGCCGCGCTGGACGTGACCTCGGGGAAGCCCGCCCAGGCGCCGGCGGGCGTGGCGCGGGTGACGGTGAGCGTGTCGGGGCTCAGGCCGGTGACTTCGTATTGGGATCCAGCGCGTTTGAATGCGATGCTGTACGTGCCGGGGTTGAGGCCCCCAACGGGCGCGGGCACCTGATCCCAGCCTCCCAAAGTTTCAAGCATGATCTCCCCGTCGCCAGTGGCGGGATCAATGGTTGCGCTGCTCACATTGAACGTGCCCGTGAGCGCGCCCGACAACACCAGCGTCATGCCGACCACGGGCGCGCACTCGCGAAAATTACCGATAAACGTATTCACGTCCTGCCCGGCCCAGGTGCGGGTTACGCTGTAGCTCAGCGGCAGCGTGATGTCGAGCAGCTCGCCGATGTACCAGGCATCGGGGAACGCTCCCATGCCCTCTGGCACAGTGATCGTGTCGTCGTCGAACGTGAACAACTGCGCATCGGGCCGCGAGGGCGGCGCGTTGTCGGTGCTCAGCTCGATGCCGGCGGTGCCGGAGGACGTGCCGCCCACTTCGGCATTGCTGTACCAATGTTCGTGGGCGGTGTCGCCCGCCACGCTGGCGCCGGGGCCGAAGATAGTGATGCGCGCATCGTCATCGAGCAGCGACAGCGGCGTGTCGCCCACTTTGATGAGCTCCGGCTCCACGTCGTAGCTGCCGGGGCCGATGCAGGCCAGGAACTCCAGCCACTGCTCGCGCGGGCCGGCAAAGCGGCGCACGGGCGGGGTGAGGTAGTCGGGGTAGCGCCGGTGGCGGCCCAGCAGCTCGGGCACCACGCCGTTCAATTTGGCCTGGTTGGCCGTGGCGCTGGCGCTGTTGAGCTGCTGGCCCTGTTGCGTGCCGCCCTTGGGCATGCGCGGTTGGGTGAGCACCATGACGCCAATGGCGACGATGGCGGCAATGACGTAGCCGATGCCTTCGAATTGCGGAATTACGCGCACGTCCACCGCGTCGTCGGCGCACAGCGGCGTGGTGGTCCAGTCGGCGGCGAGCAGCTCAGCGCCGTTGACGGTGACGGCCACGGGCTGCACGCCGCGGCCTGCGTGGTCGATGCCGCAGGCCGCGAGCCAGGCCGCGAACGTGCCGGTCCATTCGTGCGTTTCCAGCGGCTCGCCGGGCAGCAGGGAGGGGTAGACGCGGATGGTCATGGCCTTGCCCCTTCCCCCGCTGGGGGAAGGCCACTCTCCACCCCTTCCCCCGCTGGGGAAAGGTAGGGATGGGGGCCTGCTTCGCCGGTGACGCTGCTGGCCCCCACCCCTGCCCTCCCCCAAGGGGGGAGGGAGTTGTCGGGAGTCCTCCCCCAAGGGGGGAGGGAGTTGTCGGGAGTCCTCCCCCAAGGGCGGAGGGAGTTGTCGGGAGCCCTCCCCCAGTGGGGGAGGGAGTTGTCGGCGGCGTCGTCGTAGAACACGACGCGCGCGAATCGCGCGCAGAAGCGCCGCACGCTCATCAAGCGCGGGCCGGTGGTCTCGTCGGTGTCGAGCACGCGCAACTGCCCATCGGCCTCAACAACGAGGCCCACGTGCGGGCACAGGCTGCCGCGCCAGGCGGTGGCGATCGCGCCGGGGCGAGGCGCGGCAACGGGGCGCAGCGCGTTGAGCGCGGCCACCTGCTCCACCGCTCGCGTCATGCCGCGCACGTCGCCGGAACGCACGCCGTCCATGGGCGGCAGCGGCGCGCACCGGAACAGCGCGGCGCGCGCGGCGATGACGAGGCCCCAGCAGTCGTACACGTCGGGGCCACGGGCGTTGCGCATGAAACGGGTTTTTAGAAAATCGGCCAGCGTGGTCATGGCATGTACTTGATCCCCGGCGCCTTGTCCGCCGTGTAGCGCTCACGTGGCCACGCGGCGTTCAGCAAGTCGTAGTAACTGGCCTCGACTTGCAGCACTGGGCCCTCGAACTTGCCGCCCTGCACCACCATCTTGATGGGTGCGCGGGCGGGCGCGCTGGGGTCGGTGCTGATGTACTCCCGGTACACCATGTAGACCGGCTGGCCCGCCTCCAGCGCATCGGCCACGGCGCGGTCGGCGCGGCCATCGACCAGGCCCAGGCCGAACGTCAGCGTCTGCTGGCCGCTGGTGTTCTTCTTCGGCAGCGCGAGCTGAATGCTGCAGGCCTCGAACGGCACCAGCTTGCCATCGACGCCGAGCTGCTGGTCGTCGTAGGCGTGCACCAGCCGCAGCGGCGGCTGGCCCGCGATCTGGATCTCCAGCGTGGCCAGCAGCACCACGCCGGCGGGTGCGCTGGCGTACACGGTTTGTAACACGGTGGAGATGGTCATGACGCGGGCCACTCCCTGTTCATGGCCACGTCAAATATGTCCACGCCCAGCAAGAAGTCGGGCAGCAGGCCCCAGTCGCCGTCGATGATGGGGCGCGTCCACACCTCCAGCACGGCGCTGACACGCCAGGAATCGACCGCCTCGATGTCGGGCCCTTCGTACATGTCGGTGAAGCGGCACACCAGCGGCGTACTGATGCCCAGCGGCGTGCGCAGGTCCATGTTGAACCACTCGGCGCCGTCGCTGATGGTGTCGCGGAACCAGGCTTCGAACGCCAAGCACTGCGGGCCGCTGAAGATCCACGACACCTTCTTGACCGATGGCACCGACGTGAACGCGCGCCGCTGCCGCGCGCGGCCCGAGGCCATGCTGGTGCGCACCAGCGGGCTGCCGTGCTGCGTGCTGTGCCCCTCGCGCAGCACACAGGGCAGGCCGGCGGGCCAGGACTTGGTGGTGGTGATCGGCATGGCGCGTCAGCGGCCCCGGCGGGTGAGTCCGAAGGTGGTTTCCAAAGACTTGACCATGGGCCCGTCGCCGCGCACGTCGGCGACGAAGATGCGCACGATCTCCTCGCCGTCCGGGCCGGTGCGGGTGTCGGTGGTGCCGGCGCGGCTGCGGTTTTCGACGACTTGCACCGTCACGCCGCCGCCGCGCGCGGGTTCGATGTCGCGCATGTAGCCGTCGTTGGCGGCGGCGGGGAGCGCGCCGACGACGCCGCCATCGGCGTAGCCGGCCATGGGCGCATGCAACGACTGGCGGAACATCTCGAACGCGGCGGGCCCGCCGAGGGCGCGCATGTCCCTCTGACTCAGCACGCCCTCGCCCGCGTGCACGATGCCGGCGGCCTCGTATTTGCCGCCGGGGCCGGTGTAGCCGCCGTCGGAAAATCCGAAGGCGGCCATCGAACTCGCCAACGCGGTGGTGGCCGAGATGCCGGCCATGGCCGGCGCCGAGTTGGCGCCGAACGAGGCCAGCGACGCCATTGCCGCCGCCGGCGCCCAGGCGGTGGCCGTGGCGGTGCCGGCGGCCACCGCCGTGGCCGTGGCCGCGGCTTGCATGGACTGTCCCAGCACTTGGTTGACCAGCATCTGCGTGCCCATCTTGATGAGCATGCGCAGCACGTCTTCGGCGATGGCGCTGAACATGCCGCCAAGATCCAGCTTGCCGGTCTTGACGAAATTGATGAGGGTGTTTTCCATCGTGCCAAAAGCGTTGGTTACGATCTGCTGCGTCTGCTGGTAGACGTTGCTGGCGTTCTCCATGTAAGTTTGCAGACCGGCCATGGCGCCGGCCTGCCAGTCGGCCTCCATGGCCTTGCGCTGATCGACGCTGGCCTGGTGCAGCGCCAGTTCGGCCTGCAGGCCGTCGGCGGTGATCTGGTAGCGGTTGGCGTACTTGTCGCGGATGTCCTGCAGCTCCTGCTCATTGCCATCCTTGACGGCCATGATTTCCAACTGTTCCTGCTGCTGCAGCTCGGCCAATTTAGATTGATACTTCTGCATCAACTGGATGCGATCGCGCAGGTCGGCGGCGGCCTGGTTGCCCATGCCGTGGCCGGCGGCCTGTATCTGCAATTGCGCCTGCTTGGCCGCCAGGTCGTTCTGGGCAGAGAACAGGTCCCGCAGCTTCTCGGTCTCCAGCTTGCGGCGGCGCTCGGCCTCGGCGATCGCGTCCACCTTCTCGGCCAGGTCCATGGCCTGCTGAAGTTGCTTGTCGTTGAGCGTGACCTTGCCCTGCTCAACGTCGTACCACACGCGCTCGAGCGTGGTCAGGGTCTTGACCTGATCGGCCTGGTCTTGCAGGTGTTGCAGGTAGCGCAGGGCCTGCTCCTCCTGCTGTTTGGCCAGCCGCTCGGCATCGCGCGCGGCGCGCTCGGCGGCCTTGCGCGCTTCTTCCTCGGCCTTGGCGCGCGCGGCGGCGCCGGTGGCGTCGGGGGCAGCGCCGAGCTGGGGCGCTTCAAAAGTCGGCGCCGGCTTGTTGTCTTCAACACCCTGGCCGGCTTGGCGCAGCAGATAGCCGAGCTGGATCCTGGCGCGTGCCAGCTCGTTGTTAAGTTTTTCAGTGAACCAGCCCTTCGGGTCGGCATTGATCAACGAGCCTTCAAGCTGCTCGATGCGCGACCTGGTTTTCGTAATGTTTTCTTCAAGTGTTTTGAACGGATTGATGGAGCCATAAATGACCATCGCGCTCCAGAACCCGCCCGCTTCCTGAATGTCCTTTCCCATGCCGCCAATGGCGGTGGCGGCTTTGACCGCCACGTTGGCCAGGTCGATGATCCAGCCGATGATGGCCTGGAACGCCTCGCGCGTTTCCGCGCTGCCCAGCAGCCGAGTCAGGTCGTTGATAGCGCTGGTGGTGCCGTCCAGGCTGCCGTCGCCGCCGGTGAGCAGCTTGTTGAGCTGGTTTTTCAGCGCATCGACCGCGCCGCCGAAGGTGCCGCGCGCGGCTTCGGCGGCGCCGCCGTAGGCGGTCTGCAGCGCGTTGAGGATGATGGACTGCGCTTCGGTGATGTTGCCGGAACGCTGCAATTCCTCGGCCAGCGCCTTCTGGTCGTCGGTGAATTTCGGCAGCTCGCGCCGCAGCGCGGTGAGGCCGTCTTTGGGCGACTGGAGCGCGCGCCCGATTTTGTCCATGGCCTCGGGCAGTTCCATGCCCGTGCGGGCGGACATGTCCAGCGCGGCCTGCAGCGCCAGCGGCACTTCCTTGCCGGTCACGGCGGAGAACTTCAGCAAGCGGGTCTGCGCCTGCGTGATTTGCTCTTCGCTGTACGTGGTTTTGCCGGACATGGCCTCGGCCATGTCGTTGAGCTGTTTGCGGCTCCAGCCGGCGGCCTCGCCGGTGGACCTGAGCGCCGCGGCGAGCTGGGACTGGACCTGTTCGGCTTTCTTGCTGTTGTCAATGACCGTGCTGATGACGCTGCCAATGGTGATGCCGGCAATGCCCGCCGTGAGGGCCTTGCCGATGCCGCTCCAGGCCGTTTCGACGGCCTTGGCGCGCGCTTTCATGGCGCGCTCGATATCGCGGCTCTTGCGGTCGGCCACGCGCTCGGCTTCGGTCATGCCGGCTGTGAAGCCGCCGACCCTCGCGATAAGGTCGAGCGTCAGTGTGCCGAGACTGCGAGAGGCCATTTTGTTTACCCAATAAAAAACCGCCCGTAGGCGGTTCGATGGAATCTGGTGCGGCTACTTTTTCAGGGCATCGACATCGATGCCGATTTGTCGGACTGCCGTGGCGAGCGAGTCGTCGAGCACGACCTCGCCCGTGGTCGATGCGGCCTGGTTCAGGCCCACGACGCGGTAGATGAGGCGGTGGCCGTTCAACATCTGCGCCAGTATCCGGCGCGCCTTGTCGCCGGTGGCGGCGGTGAATGGCGAGCCCATTCTGGTGGCCATGGCCATGGCCGCCGTGGCCAGTTCAGCGCTCTGTGCATCGCCGCCATTCGATGCCTGCCCCGTGGCGGTTTGCGGCATGAGGAACAGCGGCGTCTCGGCGGGCGTGATGGTCCATGCTTCCAGGTCATCGATGCGCAACTGCACCGTGCCCGTGGGCACGCGGACTCTGCCGCCGGAACGCAGGCCGACATACATCTCGCCCTCGTACAGGCCGACGAACGGGTAGTAACGCAGCGGGCTGGTGTACAGGCCGGAGGACGTGCTGAAATCGCCGATGGTCACCATGGTCGTGACCTTGTCGGTGAAGCGGTCCTGCGATTCAGTGACTTGCCACCTCGGACCAGGGGAAGCGCATCCGGCGATGATGAAAGCTATTAAAATGATAGCGAAGCGCATTTTGATTCCTTTCAGAATCCGGTCATCTTAGACCTTCACCGCCACGTCCGCATCGCCGTGGCCAGATCGATCGGCCCATCCGTAGCCTCTTTGCTCTTGGGCATGAAATCCTCGAAGCGCGGCGCGCGCGTTCCAGGCTTGCGCGGGATGCTGCTGGCGATGAGGTACGCCACCAGGCCGAAGCCGCGCTCCAGGTGATGCTGCGTGTGCAGCGGGCCGTGGGAGGCGCGGTACTTTAGCCAGACCTGGAACTCGTTCCAGCTCATGCGCTGCTTCGCCTCGGCCACGGTGCGCCCGCCCACGCCGGCCAGCACAAGCTCGTGCCAGACCTCGTCTGCGGGCGTCAGCTCTTTGGGTCGTTGACATCGTTGATGGCTCCCACAAAGGCCCAGGCCAGCGCGGGCGTGAGGTTGTAGGCCTGTTCGTAGTTGAGCTGCTCATCGGCGTTGTCGCCCAGCCGGATGCACAGGCTGATGAGCCGCGCGCCCTGGCTGCGGTCCTTGTCGTTGGACATCACGGCACGCTCAACGACGCCAAACGGTTGGCGCACCACGAACACGTCGCCGGCGTGCTGCTGGCCGTTGGGGCCGCGCCATTCGATACGCTTCTTGACCGGCTCGGCGTCAACGAAGCCGCCGAGGGATTTCAGTTCGTCGAGTCTCATGGCGTCTTCTGGATCCAGGTGCCTTTGCCAGATCGGCGGATGGTGATGGCGCTGCTCACCACGCTGTTCTGCTCGAACGAGAAGGGATAGACGCTGATGTAGCCCTCGAACATGTACCAGGTGCGCGTTTGCGGCAGCACGAAGTCGGGCGCGGCGGGGGCGGCGGCCACGGTGGGCGCCACGTCGAAGCCGTCCGACCAGCCGACCGCGAACGCCAGCTTGGGGCTGGGCCGCTGTTCGTAGAGCTGGTACAGGCGCACGTGGGAGGCCACGGTGGGGTCGGCGTTGATGGTGAGCGTGGCCTCGGCCGGCGTGATGAGGCCGGGCCGGTAGCTGCGCGCGAAACGCTCGGTCAGGCAGGTGTCCTCGATCTGATCGTCGGAGTCGGCGCCGGGGTCGAACGAGGTCGGGCAATCGACCTCCAGCACTTCAAATTGCGCAGGGTTGGCTGCGCTGGGCACCAGCACGTAGACTTGGGTGCCCTGGCTCAGGATGCTCATGGCGGTTTCCTTTCGGTTGTAAAAAAACCGCCCTCGGGCGGTGGTTGCAAAACTTCTTGAGGAATGGGGCGCAGCCCCTTCTCCCCCGGCCCCTCCCCATCCAGGGGGGAGGGGAGATGTTCAGTTCCTCGGCACGATCCAGTCCACGTCGAAACTGATTCGAAACGACTTGGTTTCAGCATCGCGGCTCTCTCCGCGCCAGGAGGTGACGTAGCAGCTCAACTCGATGGCGTCGCGCAACGCGGCGGCGGCGTCGCGCACGCGTGCGAGGCCGTTGGTGTTGGGCTTGTCGTCGCAGTAAACGTCGACCTGCAGGGTGTAGCTGTCGGCATCGGGCCGGCCCGCCAGGTAGCTCACGGGCGCGCCGCCAATGAGCTGCCAAACGGCGTAGGGGTACACGACGGGCGCATCGGTGTTCTGGCCCGCCGGATACAGGCGCACCGGGCTGCCCAGCAGCTCACGCACGCGCGCGGATTGGCTGACGACATCGAAGATGGGCGGCGTCATTTGAGCTTGCTCATGATGCGGTCGATGGACTTGTCCAGCTCGCGCCCGAAAGTTGCCGTGGCGGCGTCGATGTTGGCCTCCAGCGCGGGGCGCAGGAACGGCTCGGCGCGCATGCGCTCGGTGCCCAGCTCGACCAGATGCCAGTGCGGCGTGTTGCCCTTGGGGCCGGTGTCGGGGTTGCCCTTGGGGATGCGCCCGCGCTCGGTGCCCACGCCGACGGAGATCATCAGGTCCCCGGTCTGCTTGAAGTGGCGCGAGCGGAAGCGCTGCACCACATTGTCGGCAATGCGGCGGCCCGTGCTGGGGTCGTCCACGCCCAGCGCGTTGGCCTTGGCGGCGCGGCGCACCAGCGCGGCGGCCCTGCCGAGCGCCGAGCGCCCGGCCTTGCCGCGCAGTTCCACCGGCAGCGCGCGCAGGCGGGCGGTGACGGCGTCCAGGCCGGTGAGGTTGAACTGCACGTCAGCCATGGTTGACCCCCTGGCTGCACGCCAGCGTGATGTGTTCGAGCCCGCTGCGCGGATCGGCCAGCACGCCCTCGATGTTGTAGATGCGCCCGTCGTGCAGGATGCGGCAGCGCGCGTCCACGTCGTTTCGATGACGGATGATGATGCGGGCCGACACCTTGGACTGCTCGGCCTGGGCGGCGATGAATTCGCGCGCGCTCAGCGGCTCGACGGCGGCGGGCAGGTGCCGGGCCACGTCTTTCCAGCGCGGCAGCGCGGCGCCGCTGTGCGCGTCGCGCGCGGGTTCGGCGCGCTGGATGGTGATGCGGTGGCGCAGGCGGCCGGCGGCGATCATCGCGGCTTTCCGTTCAAGTAGGTGGCGCTCTGGCGCTTCGGCGCGTCGATGTCGGTGAGGTCGATCATCTCTTCGAAAGAGTCAGCCACGGCGGCCGCCAGTTGGCTGATGGCCGCCGTGAGGGCCATTTGGGTCTGCACCAGTTGGGCGATGCTGCCGATCAACTGCTGCATGTTCTGCTCCGGCTGCGGTGTGGCGCAGCAGCACGGCTTGTGCTCGTTCATATGCGATCCTGGTCCATTTTTCGATCCATGCGCGCCGCGCGGCGCAGCCAGCGCAGGGCATGGCTACACGCCCAGGCCCACGCGGTGCATGTGCAGCAGGGCGCGCACCGCGGGGTTGGCGTTGACGGGCTGCGCGCTGCTGGCTTCGCGCAGGCTGTAGAAATCGCCCACCAGCAGCAGGATGGCCTGCGTGACGGCGGGCGGCACTTCATCGGACGGCGGCGGCGACGGCTCGCCGCACTCCGCCGCCGAACAGTTGCTGGACACGAGCCACGGGCACGCTTGCAGGCCGGCAATGGAGGTGCGGCCCATGAAGCTGGCGGCATAGCTCTCGGCGGCGTCGATGCAGCCCTGGATGAGGCGATCCTCATCACGGTGCGTGACGCGCAGGTGCGCCTTGGCCGCCTTGAGCGTGACGTGGCTCATGGTTCGATCACTCCTCCGGCTCAACGTCGAGGTCGGACATGTCGCCCTTGACGAAGGCGCTGGGCCGGTAGACGGTGAGGGCCAGGCGCTCTTCACACAGGATCGTGACCATGTTCTTCACGAAGTTGTCGCGATCCTCGAATGCGATCTGCACGCTCACGTCCTCGCGGTCCCAGCCCTGCACGGCCAGGCCGCCGCCGAACGCGCCGACCAGGAACTCGCCCGGCGCCATGGCCTGCGTGGGCACGACGTTGCGGCCCCACAGGCCGGGCAGGTTCTGGGTGCGGGGATTGGCGAACAGGTAGGCGTTCTCGGCCGTCTTTGTCAGCTCGATGGCGGCCCAGTCGATGGGGCTGATGACAATGCCATCGGCGTAGTACTCCGACAGTTCCACCTGCAGCAGCGCAAGGCGCAGGCGGTCGATGCGGGTTTCGGCCTGCACCAGCACGCCGGGGTTGGCGTAGGCGCTGGCCTGGGTGTAAATGCCGCTGATGTTCAGGCCCAGGCCGCTGCCTTTGAGCAGTTGCGCCTCCTCGATCAGCTTGAGGCCGTAGCGCATGCGGCCGTCGATGTAGCCCTGCAGCACCGGCGCGTCGGCCAGCACGTTGCGCGAAGCCGGAATCCAGTGCGCCACGGTGGCCACGGGCGCGCTGGCCAGGTCAAACGTAAGGTTCGACTCGGGCTTGAGCGCGCCTTCGGCCACGGGCGCGGCGCTGTTGGTGAACAGCTTTTCACGCACGAATTCCAAGCTGTTCGAAGTGGTGCGTCCCCAGTTGATGAGGTCGCGGATGGTCAGCCGCCGCAGGCCCGGCGTGACGATGCCGGGAATGCGCTGCGGCTCGATGAGGCTGCCGGCAGAGCCGGCGTCGCTGGTGACCGCCGCCTGCACGTTCATGCGGAAGCTGCCGCTGGGGCGCTGCGACCAGGTGCGGAATTCCTCGCTGGCGGTGATCTGCTCGCCCATGCTGCGGGGCCGCTCGGGGCCGCCGGCGCCCTGGGTCTTGATCTTGGCGAGCTCCTGCTCGGCGGCGGCCTGGCGGGCCAACAGCTCGCCTTGCTGGGTGAGCAGCTTGTCGATGGCGGCGCGGCTTTCTTCGCTGAGCTTGCCGGCGGACTTGTATTCCCGCTCGGCTTTTTCGGCGTGGGCCTTGAGCTGGCTGTCGAGCTTGTCAAGGCTGGCGGTGACTTGCTCGAGGATCTCTTCGGTGGTTTGCGGCATGGTGTGCCCTTTCAAAGGATGGTGGTGAGTGCCGCGGCGCGGGCCGCGATGGACTGCAATGCGGCGCTGGTGCGCACGCGTTCGGTGGGATCGCCCTCACCGCTGCCGGCGGGATCGCCCGCGCCGGACTTGAGTTCGGAAATCAGGCGCATGGCCTCGCTCTTGGGCATGCCGCTGGCGCGCAGCGCGGCCTCGAGCCGGCGCACGGCGGATGCGTGGGCTTGCGTGCTCTTGCTGTTGCCGACCTGGTCGGAGGGCAGCAGTTCGTCGGCAAAGCCCTGGTCCACGGCGGCGCTGCCGCCGATCCACGATTCGGCGTCCATCAATTTCGACATGGCCTTGATCTCGGCGCCGGTGCGAGCGGCATAGATGTCGGCCATGGCGGCGTCGAACGGCTCCAGGGCGTCGGCGATCTCGCGCAGATCGTTACGGTTGCCGGCGGCGATGACCCACGCGTTGTGGATCATGAGGAAGCCCGCGCGGGCGATCTGCACCTTGTCGCCTGCCATGGTGATGATGGACGCGGCGCTGGCGGCCAGGCCCATGACTTTGACGGTGACCTCGCCATCGTGCTCGCGCAGCAGGTTGTAGATGGCCAGCCCCTCGAACATGTCGCCGCCAGGCGAGTTGATGTTGACGGTGACGGGGCCCTTGCCGAGCGAGCGCAACGCGCCGGCGATGCGCTTGGCGGTGACGCCGTCGCCGGTCCAGTAGTCGTAGCCGATGACGTCGTAGATGCCGATGCTGCGGTCTTCGTCGGCGGCGGCGCGCACGCCGGGGGCCCAGCGGTCGAGCGCGCGCGGCAGGATGTCGCTGCGCACGGCGGCGCCCGGGCGGCCGGCGGGGGCGCCCGGCAGGTTCTTGATGCTCATGGATGGCTCCTATGGCTCGCTGAGCCAGGTGCGCAGCGCGGCCTGGGCCTGCTGCGCGGTGGTGATGGATTGGCCGCCGATGCTGTCCAGCGGCACCATGGCCGCCTGCACGGTGAGCACGGCGGCGTTGCCGCCCATGGGTTCCAGGTCTTCCTTGGCGCGCACGTTATCGCGGGTGTAGATGCCGTTGTTGACCATGGCGGCGTAAAACGCGGCGCGCGCGGCGCTGTCGGCGCGCAGCAGGCCCTCGACGGAGAACTTGGCGTAGAAGCGCAGTCGCTCGGCGGGCGTGAGCAGGTCCTTGGCGATGGCCTGCTCGATGCGCCGAAGCCAGGGCGCGAGGGTGAACGTGAGGAAGCCGATCATCTGCTGCTCGATGCCGGTGCCCCAACTGGTGGACTTCTCGGCGTGGCCGACCATGAAGGGCGGCACACGGAACCAGCGGCAGATTTCCTCGACGCCGAAGCCGCGGGATTCGATCATCTGCGCATCGCGGTGGTTGATGCCGATGCTGACCGCGTCTACGCCGGCTTCGAGGATGGCGGGGTCGCCGGCATTGACGGCGCCGGAGATCTTCTTGATGGCCGCGCGCGCTTCTTCACGCTGCTCTTTTTTCAAGACAGTTGGATATTTCCAAGCGGTAGTGGGAATCAGCCCTTTCTCAAACGTGTTGGCTGCGGCCGTGTCGGCGGCCAGCGCGGCGCCGAACACGCGCGCGCCGTGGGCGACGACGGACAGGCCCTCTTTGCCGTCGAGCGTGAAGCCGGGCACGTTCCAGATCAGCTCCGGCGGGATCTGGCGCTGCAAACCGGTGATTTCGGTGTAGCGGTACTCGCGCAACCCGTTCAGGCCTCGGCTGATGTACAGCCGGTCGGGGCAGAGGAAGCGCAGGCCGACCAGGCGCCCGCCGACCAGCAGCTTCTCGCTGCGCGCATTGCCGCGCAGCAGCATGGCCGCGATGACGGCCTCCCAGTACACGGCGGCGGTGCTGTCGGCGTTGGGCTGGTCGTGCAGGATGTAGTGCAGCGGGTGCTGCGGCGCCGGGCGGCGTCCGCCGCTGGTGCGCTCGTAAATTGATAGCGGCAGGGTGGCGATGGTTTCCGAAATGAGGCGCGCGCAGGCCCACACGGCGGAGATGGTGAGCATGGTCTGCGGCGTGACCTGCACGCCGGCGGCGTTGACGCCAAATCGGTCGTGCCAGAACGCTTCGTCGTTCAGTCCCACGGGCACGCCGAGCCAGCTTTGCAGCGCCGCCTTGATGCGGCCCACGCGGGGGGTTGAGGTGCGCGGCATCATCCGATCACCGGGTCAGCCAGGAAGTCGTCCAGCGAGGCCGCGCCGTCGGTGTTGAGCATGGCGCGGCCCATGGCCAGGATGGTGGCCAGGGCGGCGTCGATCTTCTTCTCGGCGCGGTCGCCGTCTTTACGCGGAAAAATGTTGTCGTTTCGGTCGGGCTTGACGCCGACGTTGCTGAACATCCAGATCACGGCCTCGTTTCCATCGTGGTGAAAGCGGCCGGCATCGATGAGCGCGGCGATCTGCTTCATGGGCTCGCTCAGGTGGCGCACGATCTGCGGCACGTCGATAACGGTGAAGCCGTCTTCCTGCAACGTGGGCGCGATCTCGCGAGAGCCCCAGGCGTCGATGGCGATCTCCTCGATGACGTAATGATCGGCGCTGGCCTGCACGTCCTGCATGATCTGGCGCAGGTTGATCATGTTGCCCGGCGTTGAGACCAGCAGGCCCTGCGTAACGTAGGACTGGTAGTGCTGGTTTTCGGGCCGCTCGACGGTGGCCGACGGCAGCCAGTTGCGAGTGAACATGTAGTAGTGCCACTCCTCGTCGATCTCGCGCCGGAACAGCCAGCAGGCGCTGGCGATGTCCTGCTTGCTGGCGAGGTCCAGGCCGATCCAGCAGGACTCGCCGCGGAAGTCTTCGATGCGCAGCGCGCGATCGCCGGCGCGCGTGAGGCGCTCCAGGTTGATCCACGGGCTGGCGGCGTTGACCCAGATGTTCAGGTGCTTGGTCTTGAACACGGCCTGCTTGCGCGGGTCCTGCACGGCGGCGGCCTGGTCGGCCACCAGCTTGTCGATGTCGATGCTCACGCCCAGGCCGGGGTTGGCCTTGAACAGCGCCGCGCGCTGGGTCCAGTCGTCGCCGACGTCGATGGTGTAGATCATGCCGAAGCGCCGTTCGTCGATGACCGCGCCTTCCAGCACCTTCTCCAGCTCATGCTGATGGGCGTAGCACGGACCGCCGATGTCGCTGCCCGAGGTGGTGATCATGAGCTGCAGCGGCTGCGAGCGCGCGCCCATGCCGGTCCACATGGTGTCGTACTGCTCGGAGGTGTCGTGCTCGTGGTACTCGTCGATGATGGCGCAGCTCGGAGAGGCGCCGTCGCCAGGCTTTCCGATGACCGTCTCGAACTTACTGTTCGTGTCGATGACGGCCAGATTGGAGATGTTCGGGATCACGCCGAACTTGGCCCGGTATTCCTGATTGGACATCGCCATCAAGCGCGCCGGGCGGAACACCTCTTGCGCCTGGTCGCGCGACGTGGCGCCGCTGTACACCTCGGCGCCGTATTCACCATCGAACGCGAGCATGTACAGGCCAATGACGGCGGCCAGCGTGGACTTGGCGTTCTTGCGCGGCACGAACACGTCGGCCTTGTTGAAGCGGCGCCGGCCCGTGCCCGGGTGCACCCAGCCGAAGATGCTGGCCAGGATGAACACCTGCCAAGGCTCGAGCACGATGGTCTCGCCGCGCGCCGCCCAGTCGCCCTTGATGTGCGGCATCAGCTCGGCGAAGCCGCAAATGCGCGTCACGGGCCAGTAAGTCTTGCCATTGGTGTACGTGTCGGGCAGTGGCGGGTTGAAAACCCAGGGAAAGGCCTCGCTGCCGGCGCGCGCCATGTCGCGCTCGTGCCGCTCGCAGGCCAGCCGCACCCACTTGCACGAGGGCACGGTGCCGGCGATCACATCCCTCTTATATTGATGCGCGATGGCGGCGTAGTCTTTCATGGCGGTCAGATGGCGGCGAAGCCGCGCGGGGTTTTGTCTTCCTCGTCGAACAGGGCGCGCTGCAGCAGGTTGCTGGGACTCACGCGGCCACGAGCCGACGGGCTCATGCCGAAGTCCGCTAGGAACTTGTTGACCTGATCCATGGCTTTGTTGGCGATGACCCAATGCGGCGAGTACGTCATGTGCCCGTTGGGCGTGGCAACGGTGCAGCCGTCGCCGCCGGCGTAGATCTCGCCCTTGGCTTCGGCCTCGTCGCGCAGCTCGTCGGCTCGCGCCATCGAGCGCTGCAACTGCCGCTCGGCCCACACCCAGCGCGCCCAGGCCTGGCAGTACAGCGACAGGGCGCCGCGATCGAGCTTGCTGATCAGGCCGTAGCGTTCCAGCTCCGGCGTGATGCGCTTCCACTCCTTGCGCGCCTCGGGCAGCAGGTGCGGCGGGCAACCAGGGACTTCGATCTCCGGCTGCAAGTCGTCCATCAACTGCGCCGAAGGCAGTTTGCTCGGGTTGCCCCGCAGCCGGTGCACGTTCGACGGCAGAGGTTTCGGCCCGCGCGCGCCCATCACGCATCCCCTCCGAGGCCTACCCCCCCACCCCAAACTACCGCGCAAAAAAATTGATCTTGGGGCGCGGTACTTTGGCGAGGGGCGCTGAACTTTTTAACCACCCCTGCCCCCCCCCCTGCCCCTGTTCGACTCGAGCTGAGTCTTTTTGCGATGTTCAGCTTCGCAGATTGCTTGCAGGTTGGCCGGATCGTCAACACCGGCGAGCGTGCCGTGCACCCGCAGCCACTCGGCTTTGTTGACGATGTGATCGACCTGCGTGGCCTGCACCACGCGGCCAGCGCGCAGGCTGGGCTGGCACAGGTAGTTGTCGCGCTCGAGGATCTGGCGCCGCAACTTGTCCCATGCCGCGCCATAGCCGCGCTCATGGCGGCTGCCGCGCCGGCTGTCGGCGAAGCTGCCGGCGTACACCTTGTGGCGCTCACAGCGCGCGCCATCCCGCACCAGGGCGGAACACCCGGGGTAGGTGCAGGGGCGGGGCAGGGATTGCGGCATTGACCAAATGGAAAGGCCGCCACCCTTGCGAGTGGCGGCCCGATCTGGTCCGTCTTGGCGCATCTGCACCCCCGCAAGGAAGGGGCTCTTATGCGTATGCGCTCAGCCGGGAGCGAGTATACATCCGATCAATTCAGATTGGCAACCATGTCGCGCGCGGCGCTGCAAACCTGCAACAACTTCACGCGCGTCAGGCCGTACCTTCGAATGAACTCATTGACTGGAAACTGCCACACGTACCACCACCTCAGCGCGTCGCGGTGCAGCGCCGGCAGCCCGGCCACGATCTTCTCAATGCGCGCAGCAGCCAGGTCATCGGTCACATTGCGCACCGGCGCGCTGGCCTGCCGGAAGCCCACCCGCGCCAGCTTCCAAAGCGGCGAGCGCGTGTACATGCGCGCCGGCCTCGCCTGCGCCCAAGCGGCCCAGTTCAACAGCGCGGCGTGCACCGCGTCATGGCGCGGATCGACGTGGAACACGTCCGGCTCATCGTTACGCATGGCACGCCTCCTCGGCCACCAGCGGCCACATCACGATGAACCCGGCTCCGAACTGCACCACCTGCGCGGCCACGTCGGCGGTGAGCGCCAGATCGAACGGCGTGCCCACCACGTGCCCGCCCTCGGCGGCGTAGAAGCAATTGGGCTCGCCCTTCAACGCCCGCCGCACCAGGGCGAACGTGGCGCGGCCACGCGGCCCGGCGGCCTGCGCCTGGATGTCGGCGTAAGTGCGGGGCATGTCGGCCTTGATCCGCGCCAACCCCGCTTGCACTGGATCGGCTGCTGCTGTCCTGCTGTCCATTCTGTCCATCCTATTCATAAGAGGTAAAACGTAAGTCGTGCCCGCCCGCGCGAGCGCACACGTGTGCGCCCCTGCCCCCGCCTGCGCCTGCGCCCATTGAGAATTCGCCCACTGCCCACAAAGACGCCGGACAATGCAGCGGCTCGACCCGGCAGCAGAGGCCAACAGAGGCATCCCATACACTCGATACAAAGAGCGTGGACACCGTGGACACGTGGACAGCAATCGGGGTTACATGGCCGTCTCCGCCAGCGTCCCCGCGTTCGCGCCACAGCGGGCGCGCCGCGCTCGCGGCACGCCCCTCACTTCGTGACCCGCACTGCCCATCTTGCGTCTGGTGCGGTCTGCGGCACGGCGCGATTCGCGCGCCGTGACCCATCGGTCAGAACGGCGCATCGTCGGCGTCTCCGTGTTGCTCGGTTGATGGTTCCGCCGCGCCGGCGCTGCCGGCGGGCGGGTCTTTGGGCGGTGGCGACACGGGCGCATCCATGGGCGCTTCGTCGTCGCCATCGTTGGGCGGCCAGCCCTTGGGCCGCAGATAGCCCATGGTGCGCGCGCCGTTCACGCGCCGGCGCGTGTAGTCCCAACCTTCGTGATCCATCCAGCTGCGCACCTCGGCCTCGAGGGCCGTGTTGCTCTTGGCCACGTCGGCGCCCAGCCCGCGCACCAGGTCGCTCATGGTCACGAACGTCGTGTTCTGGTTGAGCAGCATGCCCATCTCGCTGCCCGTCGGCTCGCGGGTGAGCAGGCGCGTCAGCTCGGTCTGCACGGCGGAATCGATTAGCCGGCTTTCTTGCATCGGCCTGAACAGCCGCTCTTCGTCCATCGGAGATGGCGCGAAGGTCGCGCCCTCCTGGTACAACACGAATGCTTCGGCGAACAGTTGATCGCGCCAGCGCGCCACCCAGTCGGTGTCGATGATCTGGCGCACCGGCACGGGCCAGAAGCGCCGGTTGCCGGTGCGGTCGCGCAAATAGCTGCGCTCATTGGTCGTGCCCACCATCACGCACTGGCGCGGGAACCGCCCCAGCACGCGCGCGTAGGCTGGGCGGAAGCGGTCCACTTTGGCGCTGATAAACGACTTGATGAGCCGAATGTCGGTCCTGCTGAATCCCGCCAGTTCGGAGATCTCGTACATCCACAATCCCTTGACCTGCTCCTGCCCTTCCTTTCCCTTGCTGACATCAAAGTGGGTGTCGCTGAACCATTCTTTGCTGGCCAGCACCTCGGGCAACGTTGATTTACGCTGACCCGTTGGGCCCTCCAACACGGGGCAGTAATCGAATTTGCAGCCCGGCTCCATCACGCGGTTTACCATGCCTAGTAGCCAGAACCTGCCCACCAGCGTGAGGTATTCGAACATGGCCGGACTGAGCGTTGTCGGCGTATGGCCCAAGATGTGGATCAGCCATTTGTCAACGCGCGACGTGCCGTCCCATTCGAGGCGCCGCAGGTACTCACGCACCGGGTGGAACCGCTGGCGCGCGGCCACGGTTTGAATGGCCTCCATCAACGCGGCGCGGCTGATGCTGGGCAGGCCGTAGGTGTCGGACAGGTACAGGCCCAGCGCCAGATCGGTGTTGTCGTCGATCGGCCCGGCGTGGCCGTGCATCCAGGGCCATTCACGCCGCGCATCGACGTCGCCGCTCAGCTCATTCATGCCCAGCACACCAGCCAGCAGCGGATCCTCATTCAGCGCCCGGATCACCAATTTTCGGCTGACGTTCCAGCGCTTTTTCGCGCTGTCCCAATACGGCTGCAACCACCTCGGCGTGTCGTGCGGCCCCGACAATTCGGCCCCGCCGCCGCCATCAGCACCGGCAGAGCCGCCGGCTTCAGTGTCAACGGGGCGCTCGATTTTTTTGCCCTTCGCCGCCCCGTCCGCCGCGCCGCTCAGCACCGGCGGCGGCAGGGGTTGGGCCTGGACGAAAAAGGCCAGCACGCGCGCGGCGTCCCAGCCGTCGGCCTCGATGGCGTCGCCGCAGTCCCAGCCGTCCTTCACCAAGCCCGACGCGGGGATGGGCAGCAGCAGCACCGTGCAGCTGTGTGCGTCCACCAGATGCCGGCCAATGCCCAGCATCGCCGCCATGCCCGGCTGCCGCTCGGGCGGCAGCAAGGGCTTGGCCGCTTGCGCTTCATCCAGCGCCGACTTGCGCGCCTGCTCGGCGGCCTCGCGCGCCGGCTCGTCGGCGTCCTTGGCCAGCGGCGGCTTGGCCAGCACCGCCTTGCGCTCGGTCGGCGTGAGCTGCACGCGCTTGGCGTCGCAGTCCGGCCAGAGCAGCACGTGCGAGCCGGCCAGCCACTCCCACAGCGCCTTGTTCCAGGCCTTGCAGCCGCCTGGCCAACTGGCCACGCAGTACACGCCCGGCGAGGCCGCTTCCAGCAGCGCGTGCAGCGTGTCGGCCTTTTTCTCGCCCTCCACCAGCACCACCGTGCGCTCGCCCGGCGCGGCGCCGCCGGGCAGGTACAGCGGGCGCGGCTCGGACCATTGCTTCCACTTCCAGGCCATGCCGCCGTCGCGGTCGCTGCGGCACCAGGTGTAGGGCAGCACGTCCTTTCCGCCGTCGCTGGTCGCAAAGCGCACCACATAGCCCAGCAGCTTGCCATCGAGCCGGTAGGCCGCTTTGTGCGTGATGTCCTGCGGGCGGCGGTGCCAGTGGTGGAAGGTGGGCGCCGGCCCGTCGGCGGGCACGTCAAGCAGTGGCTGCCAGCCCTCGGCGTCGTCGCGCTTGCGCGGCTGGCTCGCCATCGGCGTGGCGGGCGGCGGCGGCGCGGCGCGCTGGTGGCGCGGGTCGCGCTGCACGCCGGCAACGTCCTCCAGGCCCTCGTCGCGCGCCACTTGCACCGCAGCCTTGCCATGATCCAGGCCGTGTATGGCAGCGTACAGGCTGATGAGGTCGCCGCCGGTCTCGCCGGTGGCGAAGTCGCCCCACTTGCCCTCTTTCAGGTTGACGGAACAGCTCGCGCCCTTGCCGCCGATGAGATCGGCGCACTTGTATTCATGCCCCGACAAGTGGCCGCCCGGAAGCCATAGCGGCACCAGCACCTCGGCGCGCGCCAGAAGCGCATCGGCCAGGGCGCGGAAGTTGATGTCAGGCAGCGGCTGGCGGCTCTTGGGCATCGATGGGCACCAGTTCGAAACGCTTCAATTCCTCGGCCACGCCGTCGGCGAGAGACGGCGGCACGTACAGCCGCAAGGTCAGCATGGCCGGCTCGTGGCCCGTGCAATCCAGGGTCAGGCTGAGGACGCGCTTGGTGTCGATGCCCAGGGCGTTGAGGATGGCCACGCCGAGCTGCTTTGAGGTGCTGGGTTTGGTGTCCATCACGAAGCCCTCCCAATCACGCGGCGCAGGGCCGCAATCTCATCGCGCGCCTCGCGCAGTGCCCGCTCCGTCTCGGACTCGCGCTTGCGCAGGCTGTTCAGATCCCAGCCGCGCTGGTGCAGCATCCACAGCACCGGCACATCGTTGCCACACGTGTCCATCAATGCCTGGAACTTGGGCCAGAGCACGCCCTCAGTGCCGGCCTGCCAGCGGCTGAACTGCGCCTTGTCTACGCCCAGTTCCTGCTGCAGCGCCTTGTCCAGCGCGTAGCCGCCCAGCTCGGCACACAGCTCGATGGCGCCGCCCAGCGACTGCTTGCGCGCAACCTCGGCGGGGCGCACGTCAGGGGGAAAAGAAAGCTGGTTCATGCGATCCCCTCAACTTTGTTGAGAGCAGTTGAGGACCTTGGCAGCCGAAAAAAAACGACCATTGGCGCCATGACCTGGTTGAAAGAAACCCACCCGCCGCGCGGCCACGCCAAACGCCGCGCGCTCGATGAGTGCGCGCGGTTCAACCCCTTGGGGCGAGGAGGTGGCGCCCCGACGGCATGGCCGTTGACGCGGCGGGTGGGAAGGGGCGAGGGTGCGCGCGGACATTTGACAGCGCGACCCTCACGCATTGGCGTCTTGGGCGTTTGCAATGGCGGCAGGTTCCTGGGCGGCCCGATCAGGCCAGAACAGATGCCAGTCGTCAGGCCGCAGGTCCATGCACGTAACGGCGCCGCACGTCAGCCGTTCAATGGCCGGGCAGCGCATTGGCGGCACGGGCCTGATCCTCTTTACCCACTGGCTCACCGTGGGAACTTTGACGTTCAGCAGCCTTGCCATTCGAGACACGCCGCCTACAGCCTCACAAGCACGATTGATCGCATTCATGCCGGCATTCTAAGGCAATGCCTAGAAATGCTCAAGGCATTGCCTCTAAACACCAATCGAGTCGATAGTTAGGCTATGCCTAAGCCCGCCAAGGTCCGAGAGACCAGCAACCCCATCGGAATCAAGATCAACATGATCATGTTGGAGAAGGGCATCCCTGGGGAATATGCCGCGCTGGCCAGCGTGTTCGGCGTCAAGCCGCCATCGGTCTACGACTGGATCGACCACGGTCGGATCGGGAAGAATCAGTACCAGCAGCTGGTCGATTGGTCTGGCCGTCCGCTGGAATGGTGGTTCGACATCAAGAACAACAACGTCCTCTATCCGCATGTCGAGGAGAGTTTCGAAGCAGGAAGGTTCGCGCTGAACGACTCGGCGGGACAACACAGCAATTGGCCATTTAAGCGCGTTACTCCTAGTCGCCTGGTCCGCCTTGAGGCGTCGCTTGGACTTAAACGAGCAGAGGCCATGGTTGACGAAATGGACGCCATCCTTGACGTGTACCTTTCGCGGCGCGAACACGAGATACAGCTGGAGAGCGATCGTGATTTTGAACCATGCCACCGAAGCGCCACTGCCCAATCTCATCACATGGGAAGAGCGCTTCGAGCGCGGCGATGAGGGCCTGCTGCTGGCCTGGGCGCGTGGGCGCGAGATGGCGCAAGAACAGCCCGAACTGGCCGCCGCCGCGTTGCGCGGCGAACTGCCGCCATTGGTCTGGACGGGCGGCTTGCGCAAACGCCTCGTATCCGGGCGCAAATACGGTTCTCTCCAATACCTCGCCATGTGGCAAGGATTGCGTGGAGATCCGCTGCACATCGACACAGATGAGAACGTCCTCATCACATGCGCGCGACACGGCACCACGGTCACGTTTACGGACGATCTGCGGTTGATCTTGAACACTACGATGGAGCAAGATCAATGCGATTTGCCGTGATCGACGTTGAAACGGCCAACGAGGCCTACAGCTCCATCTGCCAGATCGGCGTGGCCGTCTACGACTACGAACATGGCCGTGGCGAGCTGGTGGATGAGTGGGAAACCTATGTCAACCCGGAAACCGAATTTCGCGAGTTGAACACCCGTCTGCACGGCATCGACGCCGGCGGTGTCAGTCTTGCGCCTCTGCTGCCGGACGTGTGGAACGACCTGCGCAGCCGCATCGATGGCGCCCTGGTCGCCAGCTATGGCCCTTTCGACATGCAGGCCCTGCAGCAGGCGAGCGACCGCTACGCCCTTGAATTTGGAAATGCCGCAGCTCGTTGGCTTGATTTGACGCTGGTGGTGCGCCGCGTCTGGCCACCCGAGATGCTTGCCGACGGCTGGGCACTGCACAAGATGTGCATCAAGCTGGGCGTCACGCTGGAACGGCATCATGACGCCATGTTCGACGCCCACGCGGCTGCCGCCGTGTTCATGCATGCGCTGAAAGTGTCAGGCACCAGCCCATCCGATTGGCTGGAACTCGTCAAGCAGTCTCCGCGCATGGCCCAGCGTCGCATCGCTTCGCCCAAAGTCAAACCGATGGCCGCAGACAGCGGACCATTGCTTGGTCAGGTGGCGGTGTTCACCGGCGAGCTGTCGATTGCACGCGGCGCGGCCTGGCGCCGCGTGGCGGCACTCGGATGCACGGTGGCCGATTCGGTCACGCGCAAAACGACCATGCTCATCGTGGGCCAGACCAATCTGGCCGCCGTCGGCCTCAAAGGCAAGAGCACCAGCCAGTTGAAGGCCGAAGAACTGGCCGCCAAGGGGCAGCAGATCCGCATCATCTATGAAGCGGAATTCATGCAGATCCTGAATTCGGCTGAGCATCCAACCGTCACCATTTGAAGCCGCTTTCGCGGCTCAACAACACTCGCAATCATCTAGCGCTGCATTGATTTCGCCAAATTTTAGGCATTGCCTTGATTTAATCTAGGCAATGCCTATAATTGCCTCCACGCGGCATCCCGCCACTTGGAGACCATCGATGCAAGCCAACGCTCCCGCAACCCCGCAGCCCGGAACTGCGGCCGGCATGAAACAGCCGTTCACCCACTGGCCGCGCCCGCCGGACATTCCGCCCTCAACTGAATTTGAGGATCAGCGCCGCTATGGCGCCAGCAATTGGGTGTCCCACAACGGGCAGCTCGGGAACGGGTGCATCACGCACGTGACCGTCTTTCGCCGAGTGCCTGATCGAACCGCCGCGATCACAACAAGCATCATTGACCCGGTCAGTTTCGAGCGCATCGGGACGATGGCAGCTCATATGGAGCCCGAAGCTCTGCGCGAGTTGGCCCGCTGCCTGATCGACGCCGCTGCAGACATTGAAGCCTAGCAGGAGGGGAGCAACGTCATGACCGACCGCAACCCCATCAAGTGGCACTCTGGCCCGCCGCCGCATGTCGGCTGGTGGAATGCGAGCAATGCGCGAGTGCACAACTGTTGGCGCTACTGGAACGGATCAAGGTGGAGTGAATACGCAACGAGTCACTTCTCAGCCGAGCGGGCGCAGCGAGCAGCTATGCACCCTGATCGTAAAGGCGATCCAATCGAATGGTGCTGGCGTTGGGAGACAAACGCCCGCGTCCCCCGCATCGACCCACGCACCGGCGAGGTGACGGGAGATGCGAAATGAGAACGCCAATCAAGATCCTGGGCTGGCGGCCCATGGAGACGGCGCCGAAAGACGGGACAGAAGTCGCGTTGCTATTCGAGCGCGAGATTGAATTCGTCGGGCACGTGTACCCGCGAGTTCGGGGAGCGTGCTGGGTTCAGTTGGTCGGCAGACCCGGCGACTGGAGCGTCCCTTATTACAGGAACAACCCGCCCATCGCATGGCACGCGATGCCAGAAGCTCCCAATGTAGAGGAGCCGCTGTGAACTTCATCCAAACCTACATACAGGCCGGCGGCATCGCCGCGCTGCTGCTGGTGTTGGGCGTCGTGCTTGACGGCCAGCCCACCGACACGGAGACCGATCAGGCCATTGCCGACGACATGAACGTCGCAATTGCGCAGGCGCGGCGGCAGGCCCACATCGACCGCGCCGAGGCCGCCATGAACGCTGCCTTTGCCCAAGCGCCGGCCCGGCACGCCAGCCAGGCCATGCTGGTGGCCGCGTGCCACATGGCCAGCCGGGGCGGGTGCTGACGCACAGGCCGCCATGCCTGCCAACCCCACGCCCGCCGAACTGCGCGCCGCCCTCACGCGCATCCGCGCCCTGCCGCTGTGCGCCGGCTGGCCGGACGATGTGGACGCGGTGCTGGCCGACCCGCTGCGCGGCACGCTGCTGCGGCTGAACGCCGCGCACGCCCCCGCGCCGCACACGGCTCGTAAACACAGCGCCGCCCCGGCGGCGCTGGACTTCAAACGCCGCGCCGCCGGCGAGCGCGACGACTGACTGATTTCCCCCTCCCCTCCCCCAACCAAGGATCACTATGTCCCAAGCCCCCCGCCCCATCCCCAAGCCCTACGCCATCCCCGCCAGACTGACCACGCACGCGCCAGAGGTGCTGCGCATCGCCGCCGAAACCATCATTAGCCGTGGCGCAATGCGCGACACCACGCTCGGCGACCACCGCGCACCCGCCGAACGCAACATGGCCGCCACTGTGGCCGCGTTCAACGCGCTGGAGGGCACCAGCCTAAGCGAGGTCCAGGGCTGGCGCTTCATGGCCACGCTCAAGCTGGCCCGCGCCGCGTGCAGCGAGCGCAACGACATGTTCAACGCCGACGACTACGTGGACGGCGCGGCCTACAACGCGCTGGCGCACGAAGCCGCCGAGCGCGATGCGCTGCTCATCAATAAACAGAAAGGGGCCGAGTGATGCACGAGGTCCACCAACTGCGCCCAACTGTTCCGCGTGATCGCTTGATTCGTCTGCCGGAAGTTGAAGAAATAACGGGGTGCAAGAAGTCAACTATCTACCAGTTTATGCGCGCAGGCACGTTCCCGAAGCCGGTACGCCTAAATGTCCGCACCGTAGGATGGCCCGAGAGCGCCGTGCTCCAGTGGGTGCAAGACCGCATTTCGGAATCTCAAATTACGAAGGAAGCCGCATCATGACCTGGCTCGTCATGGCCGACGGCGGCGAGCAGTGGCTCACCTACGCCGCCGAGCCGGTCTACAGCATCGGCACGCTGGCGCACAACCTGGCGCTCATCAACCGATTCACCGGCGCCACGCGCCGCCCATACAGCGTGGCCGAACACAGCCTGCTGTGCGCCGACCTGGCCGCCGAAGCCGGCCTGCCCACCGCCGCGCAACTGTGCTGCCTGATGCACGATGCGCACGAGGCCGTCACCGGCGACGTGAGCAGCCCCGTCAAATGGCTGCTCGGCAGCGCCTGGTCCACGTTCGAGCACCAGCATGCCCGCCGGCTGCGCGGCTGGTTCGGCCTGCAAGCCGCCTTCGCGGCGTACCGCGAAACCATCAAACACATCGACCTGGTGGCCCTGGCCACCGAGCGGCGCGACCTGCTGGCGTGGGACCCGCACACCAACCATCCCTGGGTCATTCTGGACACACCGGGCAGCGAGGTCCTGCCCGCCGAGGTGAACCTGATGCGCCCCGAGCGCGCGCACACGAGCTGGGAGGAGTGGCGCGACCAGTTCACGCGCCATTACGCCACGCTCTACAAGCGCGTGCACGAGGCCGAGCTGGCGCCGGAGGCGACGGCATGAACGCCCCCACAGAACTGCAGCGCACACGTGGCCAGCTCGACACGGCCACCGATCTGTTGCGCCTGACCGTTGTCCCGCTGGAACTGTCCGATGCCGAAGTGGCGGAGGACGGCGAGCCGGTCTATGTGCTGATCAACAGCATCAGGGACTTCTTGACAATGGTCGACATCGACAAGATGGAACGGAACTGCTCATGACAAAGCCCCGCAAAGCGCCCTACGACCCCAACGACCTGGGCCACCGCGCGCGCCGGAACCTGCGCGAAAAAATCACCGCCTCGCGCGACGGCCTCATCATCAACGCCACCACCCGCGCCAGCTACGACGGCGCCGACCTTGCGCCCTACGCCGACCGCGCCGGCGCGCTCACCGCCTACGCGCTGCCCAGCCGCATGGGCGCGCGCCTGATCCACCCCGATGGCCGCGTCACCGACGCGCACGCAACCAAGCCCCAGGAGAGCTGAACCATGGCCACCGATCCCCACGACACCGCCACCCGCGATCTGCACGCCGCCGCATCCGCCGGCCCGCAGATGTGCATGGTGGACATCGACCTCATCGAGGAGAGCCTCACCAACCCGCGCAAGTATTTCGACGCCGACAAGCTGCGCGAGCTGGCAGACAGCATCAAAGCCGGCGGCGTGCACCAGCCGGTGCTGCTGCGCCCGCTGCCCGGCCACCGCGTGCCCGACACCTGGGGGAAACGCTCCCCCAAGGACCCGCTGCCGGCCTACGAGCTGGTGGTGGGCGCGCGCCGCTTGCGCGCATGTTGTATTGCTGGGTTGCGACACATTCCGGCGCTGATCCGCGACATGACCGACGAACAGGCGCTGGAAGCGCAGGTAGTTGAGAACCTCCAGCGCGCGGACATCACCCCGCTGGAGGAGGCCGATGGGTACGAGCGCCTCATGCAGCTCGGTCACGCCGACGTGGGCGCGCTGGCTGCCAAGGTGGGCAAGAGCCACAGCTACGTCTACGCCCGGCTCAAGCTGCTGGACCTGGCGCCCGACGGCCAGCAGGCGCTGCGCGAGGGCAAGATCGACGCCAGCCGCGCGCTGCGCATCGCCCGCATCCCCGACCCCAAGCTGCAAACCAAGGCGCTGGAGCAGGCCACGCGCCTGAACTACAACGGCGACATCGCCATGGGCGTGCGCGACTTCGAGGTGTGGCTCCAGCAGACAGTGATGTTGAAGCTGGAGAACGCCCCCTTCAACATCACCGACGCCAGCCTGGCGCCAGGCGCCGGCAGTTGCAAAGACTGCCCAAAGCGCACCGGCGCCGAGCCGGACCTGTTCGCCGACGTCAACAGTCCCGACCTGTGCACCGACCCCGCCTGCCACGCCCGCAAGGCCGAAGCGCACAGCCAGCGCCTGCGCGATCAGGCCGAGGCCAAGGGCATGCGCGTGATCGACGGCAAAGAGGCCAAAGACATCATCAGCCCCTACAGCTCCGAGATCAAGGGCTACACCAAGCTGGACACCCGCTTCGTCGACGCAGATGCAGGTGGCCGCAAATACAGCCTGCGCGCGCTGCTCGAAGGCAACACGCAGCACTGCGTGCTCATCGAGCACCCGCGAACCAAAGAACTCATAGAGGCCATCCCCGCCGCCGAGGCCGAGGCGCTGCTGATGCAGCGCGGGCTACTCAAACACAGCACCGGCAAGATCGACGTGGAGGCCCGCATCAAGCGCCTGCGTGTGGAGTCTGAAGACAAGCAACAGCAAGCCACCACCAAGGCGCTGGCAGCCTCGATGGTGAGCGCGGCGCGTGATCTGCGCGACCCGGCGGCGGCCACGGCGCTGACCAGCGTGGAGCTGCTGCGCGAGTGGCTCAAGGTGGCGCTGGAGCACGCCAACACCGACGACATGCGCCGCGTGGCCGGCATCGAGCCGCTGGAGGATGAAACCCTGCTGGCCTTCCGCACGCGCGTGATGGCCCGCATCGACGCCGCAAACAATGACGACGTGCATGCGGGCATGTTGATCTGGCTGTTGTCGTTCCATGAATACGACCTGGGCATGAAAGGCAGCGAGGCATACACCCAGGCCGCGGGCCGCGTGCTGGGCGTGGACGTGGAGGCCGTCACCGCCGAGGCCGTGGCCGCCGAAAAAGACGAATTGAAAACCGCCATCGCCAACCTGCGCGCCGCCGCCAAAGCGGCGGAAAAACAGGAAGCGCCCCCTGCGAAAGGCGCTTCTACCCCTCGTCCCGCTGCGCAGGCCAAAGGAACGCGCGCGCAAGGCAAGGCCAACCGGGGCAAGACCAAAGACCATGAACAGGCGCCTGCGGCGCCGACCGACGAAGCGCCGCCCGTTCCTGCCGGACGGGCGGCGACCGCGCCCAGATGCCGGTCGTCACGCTCAAACCATCGTTGAAGCGTAAAGGGGCGCCAGCATGAGCAAGCCTAAACCCGCCGACAAAGCCGCCGCCCCGCGCGTCGATTCGCTGGCGCACAAAGTCATCAAGTTCCTGCAGGCCAACCCCGACGAAACGCTGGACGCCGACATCATCTCGGCCAAGTTCGACGTGCCGCGCGCCGGCGTGCACACCAAGCTTGGCCGCTACGTCGAACTCGGCGAGCTGGCAAGGACTGAAGATCTGGAATCGGGCAAGTTGATCTACAGCCTGGGCCCATTCGCACACAAGCCCGCCACCACCGCCGCCGGCGCGGGCTTTCCGTGGGCGCCAAAGCAGCCCACAAAGCGCAAGCAGCGCACTACGTTCTGGATCGACGTGGGCACGCTCAAGATCGACAAAGGCATCAGCATGCCGGCGGCCAAATGCCGGGCCGTGAACTGGCCGACGCTGCTGGACAAGATGGAGATCGGTGACTCGTTCCTGCTGCAGCTGGAGGGCAAGTACGCAATCATGAAATACCTGAGCTTTTACAAGCAGGCCACCGGCAAAACGCTATCCACGCGCATCGTTGATGATGGCGTGCGCGTGTGGAGGACGGCGTAAATGACCAACATCCCGCCACCGTTCGAACCTCGCGGCGGCGGCGGGACTACCATTGATCACCCAGCGGAACGGGCGCGGGCGCGATCGCAACTCATCCAGCTCATCGCGCGCCAGCTCGTCCAGCAGTTCATCCAGGACCAGGTGCCCCGTCATGAGAGTCTGCCTCTACGCCCGCTACAGCACTGACCACCAGAGCCAGAACAGCATCGCCGACCAGCTCCGAGTCGGGCGTGAGCGCGCCGCGCGCGAGGGCTGGAGCATCGTCGGCGTGCACGCGGACGAAGGCATCAGCGGCGCGACGCCGGTGGCTCTGCGCGCCGGCGGCAAGGCGCTGTTGGCCGATGCGCTGGCCGACAGGTTCGACGTGCTGATTGTCGAAGGCCTGGACCGGATCACGCGCGACCTGGCCGAGCAGGAACGCACGGTCAAGCGGCTCGAACACCGCGGCATCCGAATCATCGGCACCGCCGACGGCTATGACACCCAGGCCGATGGCCGCAAGGTGCTGCGGATCGCGCGCGGCCTGGTCAACGAGCTGTACCTTGACGATCTGCGCAAGAAGACCCATCGCGGCCTGCTCGGCCAGTTCGAGCGCGGCTTCTGCGCCGGCGGCCGCACATACGGCTACACCAGCGTGGCGGAGAGCGGTGGCCACCGCGTCGTCATCGATGAGGACAAGGCGCGGCACGTGCGCTGGATCTTCGAGCAGGTGGCCGCCGGCGCCACGCTGCGCTCCATCGTCTACACGCTCAACGCCAAAGGCGTGCCCAGCCCGCGCGGCAACGGCTGGGCCGCCAGCGCGCTGGTGGGCAGCGCCCGCATGGGTGACGGCCTGTTGAACAATGAGATCTACATTGGCCGCGTGATCTGGAATCGGCGGCAATGGCTGAAAGACCCGGACACCGGCAAGCGCACGCCGGTGCACCGCCCCCGCTCAGAGTGGCTGGTGCGCGAGGCGCCGGAGCTGCGCATCATCGACCAGGCGCTGTGGGAGCAGACGCGGCCACGGCAGCTCGTCTACACCAACCCCGCGCGCGGCAGGCCGCACGCAACGCTGTTCGGCGGCCTGCTGCGCTGCGACACCTGCGGCGGCCCGATCATCGCCATCAACACGCGGCGCTACGGCTGCGCCGCGCACAAGGACAAGGGCCCGAGCGCGTGCGCAAGCACGTCGACGTGGCTGCGCCAGGACGTGGACCAGCGGCTGCTGGCAGAGCTGCGCGAGGACCTGTTGAGCCCCTCCGCGCTGGCCGAAGTGCAGGCGAAGGTGCGCGCCCTGCTGGCCGAATTGAAAAGCGGCCAGGAACGCGCGCAGGCCGATGCGCGGCGGCGCATTGCGGAACTGGAGACAGAGATCAAGCGGGTGGTGGACGCCATCGTTGCCGTGGGCGCCAGTGAGGCCCTGGCCAGCCGCTTGCGCGCGGCGGAAATGGAGCACAAGACGCTGCAGGCCGCGTTGCAGCAGCCGATCGAGCCGCAGGCCGACACTGCGGAGATCGCGGCGCGCTACCGGCGCCTGGTGATGAACCTGCAAGAGACACTGAGCGGCCGGAGCGCCGTGGCCGAGGCCCGCCCCGTGATCGCCGGGCTGCTGGGCGGCGCTATCACGTTGCTGCGCGACGACGTGGGCAATGGCTGGGCCAGAATGAAAAACCCCGCCGAACAACTGCTGGCGGCAGCTGTGGGCGGGGAGTCTCTAAAGATGGTTGCGCGAGAAGGATTTGAACCTCCGACCTTTGGGTTATGAGCCCAA
>Ga0123357_10000393_pt1 | contig 41534 bp, 40 predicted proteins | sample TergutEmb28metaG_FD_89873 | JGI IMG/M metagenome (GOLD analysis project Ga0123357, IMG submission 89873) | Embiratermes neotenicus P4 segment gut microbial communities from Petit-Saut dam, French Guiana - Emb289 P4 | ecosystem: Host-associated > Arthropoda: Insects > Digestive system > Gut ...
AAACAGGTTTCTCAGGATGTAAACGGCGACGGAAAATATACTATAGACGATTTATACGGGTATGTTACCGATACGCAGAATCAGGTGGACGAATATGTGGCGGCGTTTGACGTCCCGGTAACCGTGAAAGGCGACGACGGACTTCCGAAGTTTGTTATACAGGACGCGAAATTCTCTGATGCATATACAAAACTTTACGATTTTATGTGCAATAACCTGTCGACCTTTGCGGGACCGGATCAGCCTGTAACTACTGATATATACAGTATGTACAGACCGATATTCCAGAATCAGCGCGCATTGATTTTGGCCGAATATCTCGGCAATTCTTCTCAGATGAGAAACTACGATTTCGATTTCGGCATACTTCCGTTTCCGAAATACGACGAAAGTCAGGAAAAATACAGGACGATGCCTCAAAACGGCTATACAATGTTCTGTATTCCTACTACGGTTCAAAATACTCAGAAAGTCGGAGCGGTAATTGAAGCGTTGTCGGCGGAAACCCGCAAGAGCGTCCTTCCCGCATTTTACGATGTGGCTTTAAAGACAAAATATGCCCGCGATGACGACAGCGCGGCAATGATTGACATAATCAGGGACAGCATAAGTTATAATTTCGGCATGGAATATGTTGTTCCGCTTGGAGGTCCGCATTTGGAATGGAGAACCTTAATCACAGCCAAGAATCCGAATATTACATCAGACGTCGAAAAAAAGATGCCGACATTCCAGAAGAATCTCGAAAAAGTCTTGTCAGATTATGAATGAAATATTGTCGTTTTATATATCAGCATATGCGGGGTAAACCCTCGCCGGAAAGCGGCGGCAATTTTCTTTTGCCGCCTATTTTTGTGTTCAGCGCAACGCCGTTTCCCTCTGCAAAACGTCCAATCAATGCGGCATTTTCTCCGTATCTGCTTCTTATTATTATGCCCAATGCTTCGTCTGCGAATTGTTCCGGCACAACAATCATCATTTTTCCCTCGTTGCCCATGTATAACGGATCCAAGCCCAGAATTCTGCATAACCCGCGCACTTCATCCGAGACAGGCAAACTATTTTCGTCTATCCCGGCTGACAGACCGGCGGCGTTTGCGGCTTCGTTTAAAACAGTTGCAAGTCCTCCTCGCGTAACGTCTCTGATACAATGCACCGGAATTGCGCTGTTTACCAGCGCATTTACAATTTCAGTAATCGGCGCGGCATCGCTTTGTATATTATTTTGTATCCCCATGCGCTGGGATAAAATACAGGCGTGATGATCGCCAAGATTGCCGCTCACCAAAATCGCGTCCCCTGCAACTATGTTATACACGCTTGCGTTCCCCGCTATACCAACGCCCGCCGTATTGATATACAGTCCACCGCCATTGTTGTTATTACCATTTTCTATAACTTTTGTGTCGCCGGTGACAATCAAAACCCCCGCCTCGTCCGCCGCTTCGCGCATAGACCGCGCTGCGGCGTCAATTATATCTGTGTCCGTATTTTCTTCGATAATAAAAGACGCGCTCAGATACAGCGGGTTTCCGCCTGTAGTCAATAAATCGTTCACTGTGCCGCATACGGATAATCTGCCTATGTTGCCTCCGGGAAAAAACAGCGGGTTTACCACAAAGCTGTCGGTCGTAAACGCAAGACGCTGACCGGATTGTAAATTTAACGGCAGTACAGCCGCGTCTTCCAAACGCGCGTACTCGTTTTGAAAATACTTCATAAAAATAGATTCTATCAATTCCGAGGTCTCTGCTCCGCCGTTCCCGTGGCTTAACTTAATTTTCATAATTATATTTTAACTACCTCTCTTCCAGATTCCGCAGGCTCCCTCGGACGACACCATACAGGCTCCCACTGGATTCTGCGGCGTGCAGACTGTTCCAAAAAGCGCGCACTCGTCAGGGGAATTTCTGCCTAACATAACGTCCGCGCAGCGGCAGCCGTCCGGCAGTGATTCGTTGGCAGGCGATTCGTCAATGAGACTGTCGGCAGAAAAACGTGCGTACTCGCTTTTTAATGCGTAGCCCGAATTTTTTATTTCGCCTATGCCGCGCCAGAACGAATTTATTTTTACAAAATATCTGTCCAAAAGTTCAAGAGCTTTTGTTTGCCCGCCTTCCGTTACGACAGAAGGATAAAGATTTTTTACCTCATGCCGCACGATTTCTATTTGCCGCACGATTTCATAGACTGCTGTTAAAATATGCTCGGCTTCGAATCCCGCTATGACAAAAGGCTTTTTATATTTTTTACAGAGCGGTTCATAAGCCGCGCTTCCAATAATCGCGCTGACGTGTCCCGGACATAAAAACGCGTCAATTTCCTCGCTGACACAGATATAATCCAATACTTCCGGCATTGTTTTCAAAGCTGTACAGAGAGTAACATTTTGAATATTTTCCACAATCAACGATTGTATTAACGCCGCGTAAACCGGCGCAGTGGTCTCAAATCCTACTGCGGCTACGACAAACCGGATTTCGGGATATTCTTTTGCAAGCGCGATAACTTCGAACGGCGAATACATCAGACGCACCTTTGCGCCCCGCGCTTTTGCGTCCGCGAGAGATAGATGACTGCCGGGCACTCTGAACATATCGCCGAAACTTAATACTTCTGCTTCTTTTGCATATTCAATCAGCGCGTCTATAACGGACGGCGGCGTTACGCATACCGGGCATCCCGGTCCTGATACGAGCTTGATATTGGGTGATATAAGCGTCCTGATACCGTTTTTAAAAATAGACGAGGTGTGAGTTCCGCACACCTCCATAATTTTTATTGCTTTCCCTGAATAATTTTGCAGATATCTTATAATTTCGTTAAGGTTCATGCGCAGATTCCTCTAATATTTTTAAAATATCCAGCATTTCCTCAGCCGGTTCTTTTTGCATAATCTCAATCGCACAGCCCGCGTGCACGAGCACGTAATCCCCGACTTTCGGCGACACGAGAGTTAAATTCACATCCATTTCGTTTCCCGAATATAAAACCTTGCCGGTACGGGCAGGTTCGTCAATTTCCAAAACTTCCATAGGCACCGCTATACACATTTTTCTTTCCGGCGTTACACGCCATACCTCCTGATTCCAATATATGCCTGCCCTAACGCCAGCCCGCCGTCGTTCGGCGGAACTTTCTCGTTTGTAAAAACACTGAACCCTAACGCGGCAAGCCGTTTTATTACCATTTCTAATAAAAAAGCATTTTGAAACACCCCTCCTGAAAGGGCGACGTCTTGAATATTTTCTTCTCCGCGCATTTGTATGCACATTTGCTCTATCATATCGCAGACGGCAATATGAAATCCGAGTGCTGCGCCCTGAGGTTTTGCGAGACATTTCTGAAAAATATCGCTATAATCCCAGATATGCGTGCCGTTTCCGATATTTGCAGTTGACGTAAAGCTCATATTCACCGGCGTTACGCCGTATTTTGCCTCATATTCGGCGGCGTACTGCAGACGCACGGCGCACTCGCTTTCACAACCGTTGATTTGACAAATCCCCAAAACCGACGCAACCGCGTCGAAAAGCCGTCCCATACTCGAGGTAAGAAATGTATTGATATTGTGGTCAAGAGCAGATTTTATTATAGACATATCCGGTGTAATCCCCAACCCATATAAATAACACATCGCCGTTTTGGCGGCATCTTCGGATGCGCTGTCCGAGCCTAAGATTTTTGCATATTTTAAATGTCCCAAACGGCGGCAGTTATCTTCTTCACAGAGCAGAAATTCGCCGCCCCAAATATTCCCGTCTTCACCATAACCGCTACCGTCAAATGCCACGCCCAACACTTTTGAAAGTCTGTGCTCCGCCATAACAGACGCAATATGCGCGTGATGGTGAAACACTTTAACCAGCGGGAGATTGCGTTCATATGCGAATTTTTTCGCAAACTCTGAAGAAAAATAACGCGGGTGAGCGTCGCATATCACGGCTTCCGGCTGTATTGCGAACAAATTTTCAAAGTCAGATATTTCGCCTTCATACTGTCCGAATACTTCCGCGTTCTCTAAATCGCCGATATACTGGCTTAACGTAAAAACATTATTTTTCAACAGTCCAAACGCGGACTTTAAATCGCTTCCGGCGCACAGTAGAGACGAACTATGTCCTCCAGTGTTTTCCAGAAACACCGGCAGAGGAGTATATCCTCTTGCTCGGCGTATAAATCGCAGTTTGTGCGATACAACTTGTAAAACGGAATCTTCGATAGTCCGCACAATCTCACGGTTATGATACAGAACGTTTATATTGCCATTTGAAAACTCGAAAATTGCTGATTCATCTTTGATAATAGGCGATGAACTGCGGTTTGCACTTGTCATAATCAAGCATGGAATTTCAGCCAATAAAAGCGCCTGTAAAGGCGTATACGGCAGAAAACAACCGCATCGCCCGTCAGCCTCGTTTAACACTTCGCGCGCGAACGGGTTATTTTTCATTTTCAACAGGATAATCGGACGCGCGGGAGAAATGAGAAGTGTTTCTTCTTCTGGCGTAATTTCGCAGATTTTACTAATATCGGAAGTATCCCTGAACATAACCGCAAAGGGCTTTTTCTCGCGCCCCTTCAAAAGACGCAAGCGGCGCACTGTTTCGGCGTCATACGGTGAACACGCTAAGTGATAACCGCCTATACCTTTTATTGCGACAATATCGCCGTTATGCAAATCTTTCACGGCTTCGTCAAAAGCCTCGCTGCCTCTATAAATATTGTCTGCGCGTTTATAAAACAATTCCGGTCCGCAGTGATTACAGCAGATGGTTTCGGCATGAAACCGTATGTTGTCCGGCGTTTTGTACTCGGTTGAACAATCGTCGCACATCGGGAATACGTTCATAGACGTATTGACGCGGTCATACGGAAACGCTTTCAGCGCGCTGAATCGCGGACCGCACACAGGGCAGTTATTGAAATAATGCCGTTTACGGCGAATATTATTGTCGTCGAAAATCTCGGCTCTGCAATTATCGCACAACGCCAAATCAGGCGAGAAAAAACTCAATTCCGATTGCGGATTTTCACTCTCCATGCTCTCCACTATAATGAAATCGTTTGCTGTAAAAAGTTCGATAGGTTCTATTGCAATACTCTCTATAAATGATCCTGCAGGCTTATTTTTCTTTATGGTTTCGATAAAATCCGTGAAATCCAAAAATGAATCAGCGGCGGCTGAAATTCTCACTTCGCCTGCGACGTTTTTTACAGTCCCGCGTATGCCAAACTTTTTCGCCTCGCGGTAAACAAACGGACGGAATCCCACTCCCTGAACTATACCCTGTATGGTTATTTTATAACAGACCTCGCCTTGTTGTTCAGCCATTCTGCCACCTCGTCAACTCCCTGCTCAGTTTTCCCGGAGACTTTAAAAACCGGCGCGGACGGATTTAATTTTTTTACGCCGCTTATAAAAAATTCCCAGTCGAAATCTATATAATTGCTCAAATCGTATTTATTCAGCAGAATTAAGTTAGCTTTTTCAAAGGCAAGCGGGTATTTGTACGGTTTGTCGCTTCCCTCAGTTATTGAAGAAATTAACAGTTTAATATGCTCGCCAATCATAAATTCGGCAGGACAAACCAAATTGCCGATGTTTTCGATAAACAAAAAACCGTTCTTAAAGTCTGTGCCGTCAAACGCGTTCTCAACAACAGGCGCATCCAAGTGACACGCTCCTCCGGTGTTAATCTGCACGGTTTTTATACCGAGCGTTTCCAATTTCTTTGCGTCTATATCAGACTCAATATCTCCCTCAATCACATATACGGGCGCATTGATTTTTTCGATAATTTTTATAAGCAATGACGTTTTCCCCGCGCCGGGCGCGCCCATTATATTAGTGCAGAAAATATTCCGTTCGCTCAGACGTTTGTTAAATTCAGCCGCCGATTTTTCATTTTTGCTGTAGATAGATTCCATTACTTCTATTTTTTTTGTGATTATTTCGCTCATTGATTCCTCTTTGCGGGCGACCACATAAGATCGCCCCTGCTTATTTTGAGATAAAATCCAATCGGATAAATTGTTTTCCATTCGGTAAGTCGTATATAACCCGATTAAAACCCGAAAATCCGTTTTTATCCATTGATGTTACAATCAAATCTTCATTTTCCTCTTCTCTCTGATCGACGATAATGTCAAAGACATGTTCAAATCCCGATCCTTGTGAAACAACAACCCCGTCTGGATTTATTTGTATAACGCAAGAAACAATTTGCCCATGTTTCGGCAGACCAGCCATAATTTTTATGAAATTATCAAGGTGTATATGCTTGATTAATAAATTTGCAATAATCAAATCACATTCAGAAAGAATTTCGATAGATTCATTCGTATCTATCATTAAATCCAATAAAAAAAGATTTAATCTCGATTGTATGTCATGATAACGCGACTTACATTCATTTAGAAAAGCTTCGTTTATATCAATGCCAATTACTTTAGCGATTTTACACGAAATGACATGCTCCAATCCATTTCCATTAGTAATTCCTAATATTGCGACGCAAGAATTTGAACGATACTCCTGCGGAAGTAGTTCAAACTGCTCTTTAAATATCCGATTAAGCATTTGCGTTTGTTCTACTTTGGGGTGCGACATATGCGCGTCATAATCATTAGATGTAATGCTCCGCCAAGCGTTATCTTTCATAAACAATCCCTCTATCTCAATCTTCTACCTCGATATGTTTTATATAAAACTCCCTGCCGATTTCCGTCGGTTCGCCCTCGCCGCCGCAGGGACATTCAAACGAAAACGGCTTGCGCTCAAAAAGCGCGCCGCAAGTGTTACACTTTAGCATCGGCTTAACAGTTTCTATTTCCACAGCCGCTCCTTCGCAGATTGTATTTTCGGCGATTATGTCGAAGTACAGCCGTATACATTCGCCTACAACGTCCGACGATTCGCCTATAACCAACACGATTTTATTAACGGGTTTACCGTCGGCGTATCTTTCAGCCGTTTCAATTATGCTTTGCGTGATTCCGTATTCATGCACCGGGCGTCACTTTATCTTTCGTCCGTTCATCTGAAGCGGGAGTGAGGTCCGGCTGCAGATGCAGGCACTTTTTCGGACACACTTCAGTGCACGCGCCGCATACGATACACTGAAACCTCGCAATTTCCCACTCTTTATTCTCTTTGCTTACGGTTATTGCATGGGTCGGGCACTTTCTGCCGCAAATGCCGCAGAAAATACAATCGTTGATATCTATATGAAGATGTCCGCGCACCAACGGGTCTTTGGGCATCGGTTCAAACGGATATTTAAGCGTCGCCTCTTTTTTAAAAAGACTTGATAAAATTATTTTTGCAATCGGTAAAAAGCCCATTTAACCGTCCCCCCTACCTTTCCGTACAGCTTATGCACGGATCTATTGTTACAATCAAAACCGGAACATCAGCTAATTCCACGCCTTTAAGCATTTCCAAAAGCGACGGCAGATTTGCGAACGTCGGCGTTCTTATTCTAAAACGGTCTAAAAATTTTGTGCCGTTGCCTTTTACATAATACAAAACTTCGCCTCTCGGCTGTTCTAATCTTGCGAACGCTTCCCCACTCGGATTCCCCGTCACTTTTACGTCTATAGGTCCTTCCGGCATTATTTCCGCGCATTGCCTGACGATTTTAATTGCTTCGAAAATCTCGTTGATTCTGACTTTCACGCGTGCCATGCAGTCGCCTGCCAGATCTGTATGAATATTGAAATTTATATGCGAATACGCGGCGTACCCCGTTTTGCGCGCGTCTGTCATAATTCCGGAAGAACGCGCCATAGGTCCGACTGCGCCAAGCGAAAATGCATTGTCATACGAAAGAGTTCCTACCCCTGTCAATCTGTGACTTACGGATTTGTCCGTCAAAAAAACCCGCGCAATCTCTTTAAGCCCTTCTTCTATTTTATCTATTATTTCAAGCAATTTCTTCATTTTTTCGCCGTCAATATCCTTGCGCACGCCGCCGACTTTGCAGACGGAAAAGATAATGCGCCCCCCTGTGGTCATATCAAAAATATCTAAAATATATTCGCGCAGTCTCCAGCAGTGCATAAACAAACTCTCAAACCCAATTGCGTCGGCTAATAAGCCTAACCACAGCGTATGGCTTTGCATACGCGCGATCTCCGCCCAAAGAGTACGCAGAAATTCGGCGCGTTCGGGCAGTTTTATTCCCATTGACTGTTCGACTGCCATACTGTATCCCATGCCGTGCATGAAACTGCATATCCCGCAGATGCGTTCAGCTACGTATACATATTCCTGAAAGTCCTTTTTATCTACAAGTTTTTCCAATCCGCGGTGTATAAATCCGATTGACGGAATTGCTTCTATAACGACTTCGTCTTCCAATACGAGATCCAAATGTATAGGTTCAGGCAAAACAGGGTGCTGAGGTCCGAAAGGGACAATCGTACGCTTACCCATTACTGTTCGCCTCGCTTTCTTTATTTTCAGAGACAGCCGCCTGTGTCGGATTAAACGGCGTTTTCACCGCAGTCTCGTAAAAATGCCCGTGGAAATCAAGATTCATGTTTAAAACGTTAACCCCGAATAAATCTTTCATTTCATTTTCGTATAAAAACGCGTAAGAATAAATCCAGCTTACACTTTCCACAGTATCTGCAATATCTGAGTTAAAACGCAGAGTGACGAGTTTCTCGTCTTTCACGAAACTGTAAAGCAGAATAAAATTCTGCAGCTTTGTGGCGCACATCTGCGCTAAACGATAACCGGCGTTTTTCATATCCAATACTTTATTCAATAAATCCACTTTTTCAATATCTATCATTTCCTGACTTAATATACTATCACCCTCACTTCAGTTTATCCAATGCCTTTACGACGCCGTCAATAATAGATTCCGGACGCGCGGCACAGCCCGGCACATACACGTCTACCGGAATCGCTTCGTTCACGCCGCCTATCACATTATAACATTCTTTAAATATTCCGCCTGTGCACGCGCAGACACCCACGGCGACGACCGCTTTCGGATTCGGCATTTGCTCATATAACTGTTTTACAACTTTTATATTCTGTGCGTTAATGCTGCCCGTAATCAGCAAAATGTCCGCATGCTTGGGATTTCCGGTGTTTATTGCGCCGAAACGCTCAATATCGAATAACGGGGTTAAACATGCCAATACTTCAATATCGCAGCCGTTGCAGCTGGAGCCGTCGTAATGCAAAATCCACGGGGATTTTTTTGTATATTTAGATTTTGCCATATCTGTTATCTATCCCCCCTTACTTCACAAACAAACTTAACAGCAGAAGATTTACTCCGCCGGCAATGAAAATAACCGCCCAGCTTGTCTGAAGAGCCAATCTCCACTTCACGCGCGCAAACGCGTTGTCTATCACAATTTCCAAAAAGTAAACTACAAGACAGAGCGCAATCCCAATCGCCCAGCTGGCGGGCGCAATCCAGATAAAAAACAGATACACAAGCCCGAGAGCAAATACCGTTTCAAACCAATGGCTGACTTCCAGCATTGCTAAACATATGCCCGTTAATTCAGTGGTTATGCCTTTTACGATTTCCTGATGCCCGTGATGCGACATACTTAAATCAAACGGCGATTTTCTGAGTTTTATCGTCAAAACGTACAGCAGTCCAAGAAAAATAAACGGCAGTTTTAAAATCGGCGGGGAAGATAAGGCAAAGGCGTCGGCTGTTTTAAAAGAACCCACTACCTGATAATATCCGAACGCCATAATCAGAATCATCGGCTCATAGCACATAATCTGAATCAGTTCGCGCTCGGCTCCGACAAAACTGTACGGCGAATATGAAGAATACCCGGCTAAAACAAATAAAATGCAAGCCAACGTAAACGCAAAAATGCAAATCAGCAAATCCGCTCCTATGCCGAACAGAATAACCGTCAGAATACTGAAACACATCGAAAGCGTAATAAAATATCTTGTTATGGTATTGACTGTAGTAGATACTTTTTGCAGCAACTTGAGCACATCGTAAAACGGCTGCAGCAGCGGAGGACCTTTGCGGTTCTGCATTTTAGCTGAAATTATGCGGTCTATACCGCTCAACAGCCCGCCTATTATCGGCGCAAAAATTATTATGCCCAAAATTTTAACAATCAAAACAATAACTGCGGCAGGAGTAATATCCGAAATTATAAGAACGCACCTCCCATAGAAATAAAGAACCCGCCGAGTATAATAACGGCACAGCTTACATATCCTATTATCAGAAGTCTGCTTTCTTTCAGGAGAGCGGGCATATACCAGTTGCGGAGTTCAACGTTGCGCACCTGACCCATGCTGCCAGTGAAGCTTACGTTGTCTCCGGTGTTTTCGCCGGAAAGATATACCGAAGTCGGTTTTACGCGGTGCTTCGAGTAAATAGGAATCAAAATAAGCGGGATAATAAACAGCATAAACAGAATAAAAATTATAATTGTCGTGTCCTGCGGGGCAATAGGCGACACAAAATTCACCATTCTCGAACCGTTTATATACGGGACGATAAATCCTCCTGAAATAAACGGATAAAGCCCGCAGACAATAACAACCATTGCGGCCAACATATAGAGGCTTATTTTTTCGTCAAACCGCATAATATAATCAGTCGTGGAAGACCTGTGCGCGTTTGCAATGAGCTTGCCCATCCATTTTGTCCAGAAAAATAATGTAACCGTACTGCCGAACGCGATAATTAAAACGACTAATATGTTTCCCGAATCTACAAACGCCTTCATCGCCGCCCATTTGGATATAAGCATGCCGAAAGGAGCTAAGAACATGCCGGCAATGCCGATGATAAGAAGCATTGCAAGCGCGGTGGAAATCTGGAACAAACCGTCCATATCCTCCACATTACGGCTGCCGAGCTGATGCTCCGTGGAGCCGACCGTAAGAAACAGCAGCGATTTTGCGATTGCATGGAATATAATAAGCATAATCGCCGCCCACAGCGAGTCCGAAGTGTTAATACCCGCGCAGGCTACAATAAGCCCTAAATTCGAAATTGTGGAATAAGCCAGAATTTTCTTTGCGTCGCTCTGTGTGACAGCCAGAACCGCCGTAATGAGAAATGTCACGCCCCCCACCAAAGTGACCGCGATTCCCGCAGTGTTGCGCCCGAGCATAGGAGCGAGGCGTATAATTATATATACCCCCGCTTTTACCATTGTGGACGAGTGAAGCAGAGCGGATGTCGGCGTAGGAGCCACCATAGCCCCCAGCAGCCATTTTGAAAACGGGAGCTGCGCCGCTTTCGTAAATCCCGCGCAACAAATAAGAAATACAGCCGTCATAACAAGCGGGGCGCCGGAATCTAAATTGAGCAGACTGTTTAAATCTATAATATTCTCGTAATACGCCAACAAAACGATTCCCACCGTAAAACAAAGTCCGCCGAATACGTTTATAGTTATGGCTAAAAACGCATTTTTTACCGCTTCCGCCGATTTTGTATAACCGATAAGCAGGAAAGAGCACAGAGATGTGATTTCCCAAAAAAACAGCATAAACACCAGATCGTTTGAAATCACTATGCCGAACATTGCCGACAGAAACACAAAAAAGACAGTGAAAAACATCGAACGCCTGTCTTTGACTTCAGGGTGGTGATGGTGATAATCTTTCATATATTCTATGGCGTATACGCAGATTAAACTGCCGATTATGCCTATAATCGCAATCATAATAAGAGACAATTTGTCTATATAAATACTTTCCGCAGTTTCTATGCCGTGACCGAGAGATAATTCGAACCACATGAAAAGACCCGTCTGAAGAACGGATAAGAGTACAACGAAGTAAGATTTGTGCTTAATCCCCACATAAATGACATAGACCGCTATTAAGACGTCTATTGCCAACATAATATATTTAATAACCGGATAAGAAGATAAATCAGCCGTGAAAACGTTTTTGTAATGAAGAACTATACATAACAAAGTCGCGCATATCATTACAACCGCGGCTGAACGGATGATAACGCCGTACGCTTTCTGCGTTTTTGCAACCAAAGTAAAAACGGCGAAAACCAACGGCAGACCAATTAGAGCTAATACTATTGGCATATTGGCGAAGAAACCCCACTTCCAATTTTAATTAATAAAGTTATTATTTAAATTCATATATAAATTATAGCAATTTTTTTTTATTTTGTCAAGAATAATACAAAAAATAAATTTTTACAGACTCTCCTGCTCTTGCAAATTTACGTTCTGCGGGAGAATAACAGTGACTGTCGTCCCCGCGCCCAAAACGCTGTCAATCATTATCTCCCCGTTGTGCGCGTTGGCGATTTCTTTTGCGATAGAAAGCCCCAAACCCGTGCCGCCTGACTCCGCCGAACGGGCTTTTTCGACCCTGTAAAATCTTTCAAATATATGAGGCAAATCCTCTTTGGGGATTCCTATGCCGTTATCTTTCACAGTAATCTTAACCCCCGAAAGTTCGGGGTTATTATTTTTGCCGTCCTTGAATTTATAACTGCTAACGGCAAATTCTATTCTACCGTTTCCGTCTTTCGGAGTATATCTCATCGCATTGGAGATTATATTTATCAAAACCTGCTCTATTCGTCCTTTATCGGCATATATTACGGGTATATCCAACCCGATTTTTACAATAAACCGCTGGCTGTTTTTCTTCGCCTCGCCTTGCATTGATTCCTGTATATTCTTCGCCAGTTCCTCAAGGCTGACGCGGCTGAACTGCCACATCATTTTTTTAGTGTCAATTCTTGAAACAAGAAGCAGATCGCCTACTATCCGGTTCATTCTGTCGATTTCGCGCAGTATCATGTTCAGCGCGTTGGTCTTGACGTCTCCCGGGATTCTCTCGTCCAGAATTGTCTCTGTGCCGATCATTATTGTCGATAGGGGGGTTTTCAATTCGTGCGAAACGTTCGCAATAAATTCGCGCCGCGATTTCTCCAACGCGTATCTTTGGGTTATATCGTGCATTACGACGATTGTTCCCTCTTCCTGCGGATATTTGTATTTTCCTATGTTTATGTCAAACACATTGTCTTTATACGTAACATCCCTGAAAATATGCTTATCCGCATCTTCCGTATTTTTATATTTTTCGTATTCCTGTTTTAATTTCAGAAGATTTAGAAAATCGTCAAAATTATTATTGTAACCGCAGTCATTTCCAAAAATCTCTTCTCCCTGCGGATTAATCAAAATCAGTTTTTCGGCGTTATCCGAATTAATCGAGTTAGTTTTATCATTTTCGTTTTCTTTTTCGTCGGAGAAAATCAATACTCCCTCTTTTAAATATAAAATATAAAACCGCAGTTTTTCTCTCTCGCTTGAAACTTCGTCGAGAGTGCTTTTCAGCTTTTCAGCCATATAATTATAAGTTTCGGCTAACGTGCCAATTTCGTCGTTCGATTCGATTTCTATTTTTTCTTTGAAATCGCCTTCGGCTAATTTTGACGCGCTCTTTGTTATGCTCTGAATCGGAGACGTTATCGCATTTGCAAGAACAAAAGACAGAAGAACCGCGATAATAAGCCCGATTAACAAAGCCTGTATTATGATGCCGAATATCATCCAAGAAAAATTTCTCAGCTGTTCCTGAGTGTCTTTTATATAAATTATACATTCAAACTGAGTATTGCCGCCCGTATCCGAATATTTCAGATATACTGCGTAATCCATATAATCCGCGCCGAAAGACTGCTTATTCCCCGTTTTTTTGTTCATCGCTTCAAGCATATTCGGGGTTTTTATGAGATTTGCGCCGAGCATATCGTTCGAGCCGGCAAGATAGTTCCCGTCCATGTCTAAGATATACGCATTTCTGTAACTGTTTATGCCGAGATTGCCGTATTCGGCTTTGAGGCGGTCTCTCAGCGAATCATAGAAATTTCCGCCCGCAGTTCCGCGGTCGCCCATCGAGCCGCTCAGTTCTTTCAAAATATCGTCGTTTAACGTTTGGCTCATCGTATTGTTAAAATCATCCGTATAAAACTGAAAAACCCCGATAAGCATTATTGTTCCGACGATTACTATTATCAGTATTATAAAAATTACAAATACCAGCACAAGTTTAAAATGCACACTCTTATAAAGCATAAACCACTTTTATATCCCTTTTCTGTTTTTTATATTTTTCATTTTGTGAAGATATAGGGGCGAAATTATACTCATTCCCCTTTGCAAAGATAATATCCCATGCCTTTCTTGTTTTGGATAATCTTTGGGTTTGCGGCGTCGTCCTCGATTTTTCCCCGCAGCCTGTTTATCGCCGTATCGACTGTGCGTTCCCCGTAAAAATCATCTTTCCAGACATTTTTTAAAAGTTCGGCGCGGGAAAAAATCTTTTCGGGGTTTTTCGCAAAAAATAACAGCAAATCATATTCGAGTTTTGAAAGTTCAATAAGCGAGCCGTTCTTTTCAACCCTGTATTTTTCGTTGTCGATTACAAGCGACTGCACTTTTATTATATTTTCGTTTTTGTCAGACACTGCGGATTCCGTTTCCGAACGTCTTATATTCGCTTTGATTCGGGCGAATAGTTCTTTAACGCTCAACGGTTTTGTTATATAATCATCGGCTCCCAATTCAAGTCCAAGAATCTTATCGACTTCTTCTTCGCGAGCCGTCACTATTATAACAGGGGTAATCACGCCCTCCTGTCTGATTCGCCTGCATATTTCAAACCCGTCTATTTTCGGAAGCATCAAATCAAGAACAATTAAATCGTAGGTATTGTGTAACGCTTTATTCAGTCCGTCCTCGCCGTCATACGCCGCGTCGCATTCATATCCTTCTATTTTTGCGTTTTCAGCGATTATATAAGACATGGCTTTTTCGTCCTCGACAATAAGCAGTTTTTTTGACATTATATTTACTCCTCTTCAATTTCAATTGATTCCAATCGGTTATTTTTCATATTTCATAATATCCTCGACATTTGCATTGTTTATATACGGGAATTTTATATAAAATTTAGTTTTTGCCGCCTGTTCAGCTATAATCAGCTTATTCAGGTAATTATCTCCCGCTGATATGTCAACTGAGATAAGATTTATCTTCTGCCGTTTGAGTAAATCAATCATATTTTTTAAGCTCTCGTTCGGCATGTTAGTTATGTCTGATATATCTGTATTTTTTTCGCACAGATAATATCCCTGATTCATCAAATCAGCTCTGTAAGACTTTATAATTTCAGCAGAATTATTATCGTTATCGCCGAACATACAGAATCTTGTTTTTTGTTTTACGGCAGAATAAATCAGACTGTTTGCCGATTCAAGCTCAGTAATTAAATCGTCAGCAGTAAAATTCATTTTGCCGCTTTCGAACTTTATGCCTATGTCATTCCCGGAAGCAATTATTTTCCGCAGAATATCGGGATTTTCTATGATTTCGCTGCCGCTCATAAAAAACAGGGCGCGTATACCGTTTTTTTGCAGGTTATTCAAAACTGCGTCGATTCGTTCTGCTTTATTTAATGAGCCGATACTTTCACTTTCAACTGTGGGTTCAGAAACCGTTTCGCTTATTTCGCCTGTGATATTTGTTTGAGTCGTTTGGACTATATATTTTGCGATGAGCATATCGAAACTCTTTTCCGCCGACAGTTCGCTTATTCTCCCCGCATGATACTGACTGTTATATTGCCAGTTTAATCCGAGGCTGGACGCGGTAAGCTGCGCGGGAATATAAACCGTGCTATGCAGATTATATACTTTGCATGTTGCAGCGCCGTCTTGTATATTGGTAGCCAAGTTATCCGATACGCTGAAAGATATATAATCTTTTCCGCTTCCGCTATCTCCTACATATTGAATAACAAAATTATTAGTATAATCGTCCTGCGACTGCGTTATTATATAATTTATACAGTTACGGGTGAATATATCAATCGGAATATACGCAATCCCGTCTATTATCTCTAACGGATATACATTGTTAAGCTGAAACGCTGTGTCGTTGCAAAACAGCGACGGCATATCAGACGAGGTAGTTGCGTTTTTGTCCGGAATTTCAGCATTATCGGTAGTTTCAGAAGCAGAAGTATCGGAAACACCGTCGTATATCATAATATAGTTTTCTATCTCCCGCGTATTTTCGGGAGTGGTTGTCTGCGTAGGGAGTTCCGTAGTTGTTTCGGAAGTTACAGAAACTGCGGACGGCGCGGTGGTGATATTACTATTTGGTCTTGTTGTTTTCGGAGGGACAGTCTGTTTGACCGTCGTCGTCGGGGCGGTCGTTACAGGGGCGGCTGTAGTCGTCGCCGGAAGCGGAAGCGTCGTCTGGACTATATATCTTGAAATAAGCTGCTCGAAACTCTTTTCCGCCGACGATTCTTTTATTCTGCCTGTACGGTATTGACCGTTATATTCCCAGATTAATCCGAGACTGTCTGCCGTAAGTTGTGCGGGAATATACATTGTCCCGTGTATTTTGTATACTACGCATATTATGGTGCCGTCCTGTAAGTTTTCTGCTTGGCTGTCCTTGGCAACGAAAGATATAAAATTCTTTCCTCTTCCGTTCTCTCCCACATACTGGAAAGAAAATATATTGGTATACTTATCCTGCGATTGCGTTATTATATAATTTATGCAGGAGCGGGTGAATATTTCAATCGGGATATATGCAATTCCGTCTCTGAATTCCAACGGATATACGCTGTCAAGCTGAAACGCGCTGTCGTTGCAAAAAATCGACGGCACGCCCGACGAAATATTCGACAACGTCGAAATCGACGGCGCCGCCGCCGTTGTTATCGCCTTCATCATCAGCACAAACAAGATCGCAAGCATAATCACTGTTACTGCAAATTTTAATTTTTTTTCTTTATACATATATAAAAACCTGAAATATTATGTTTTAATTTTACCGTAGGGGCGCGCATTGCGCGCCCCTACTATTTCCCGTATACGTCAAGCAGATATGCGACTGCCAAATCAACGACAAGCCCATAGCTTTTTTCGCCCTGCTCCTGCCCCTGCGCTTTCAGATACGTATCGTTTACGGCGGAGGCGACTTTTGAAATTTTTGTGTTCCTGTATTTGTCAAAAAATATCGAGTACGCAGTCATTTCGTTTTTTATAACGTACGATAAACCGCCCATAAGCTGGTTATATTTGTCTTTGTCTGCGCTATACAGCGCATTTCCCACATATTCTATCATATTTACAAGCCCGCTGTATCTTATATAATTATCATCGCTGTAAAGGCATACGAGAAAAGCCGTGAAATTTGCCTCGTCTTCCCGCGCAATACCCATCAGGTGCGACATTTCGTGCGCAGCGGTGAAAGGCAGGTTATAATCAGGGAAATCAATGTTTACGTTGGCTTCCCCTGTGAAAAACGCGTACACGCCGGTTATATGCATTTGCGACATCTCAATAGACGCTACAACCGGTTTTACTTTTGCCTGTATTCTTTTTAAAAAGTTATTCTTTTCCAAAAGATTTTTATACGATTCGTTGAGTTTTTTATTCAGTTCGCTTAGATTATACGGCATCTGCGTACTTCCGGTATCCGCGTATATATATTTTATATTATCCGCGGTTTTGTTTGCCTCTCCGATAAGAATTTCCAAAGAGTCCGCCAAGTCGTCCGTGCTTAGAAGACGCCGCTCAAACTTTATATTTTGATTGGCTAAAGTTTTTTCCATAATTTTATCTATCGAAGTCCTCCCGTAACAAACTCCTAAAGTAAAAGTAAATATAAACAAAAACCCGCCAAGAAAAGCGATAAATCTGAAAATACCTTTAAAAAATACCGCTGCTCTGCTTTTGTGCCTGACGTAAATAATTTTAAAAATAAAATTTACAGCCAGATATAATACCAACGGAACAGACGCATAAAGCATAAACTCCGCAAGCGAAAACGGTAGATAATAAGTCAGATGCGTAAGAACAAATCTTATGCCAAAAGAGACGGTATTTACGAAAAAGTCTGCGACAGTCTGCGAGGCTATGCTCAGTCTCCACACAACTGCGGAAACTATCCCTATAACAACCAAAACTATAACAGGGACAGTGAGTATTTTATTGTCGAAAATATATTTTATAAATTTTTTAATACGGGTCAAAATCAATCGCCTTTCCTATGCCATATCTATTATATTTTTTATATCCCCGCAGACTTCGCAGAATATATTGACGCGTTCGCGGAGTATCGGGTGGTCAAATTCAAGAGACGCCGCATGTAACGCGTGACGGGTTATGCCGTATTTTGGATTTATATTATAGTTATCGCCGCAAAAATATAAATCGTCGCCGACTATCGGAAATCCTATTGTTGAAAAATGCACTCTTATCTGGTGCGTTCTACCGGTTTTGGGATATATTTCCAAAACGCTTATATCCCCGTTCGATTTCAGAGCTTTAAAATCAGTCTCGGAATAATCGCCGTCAGACGCGCATACGCGTTTTATTATGCTGTCCTGTCCGCGTTTTATCGGCGCGGTTATTTTCCCAGTTTTGTCTGCAAAATCATATTCAAAAGTCCCGTTTATTTCTGACAATCTACTGTTTATATTGCGCAAACCCGTATCTGTCAATTTATTCAAATCGCCTAAAACGACGGCGATATAAGTTTTTTTTATTTCTCCGTGTTTTATCATGCCGTTTAAACGCGCGGAAGTCATTTTGTCTTTTGCAATCAAGACTATTCCCGAAGTGTTTTTGTCAAGACGGTTGACTGCGCGGAAAAAAGATTTTACGCCCCTTTGGCTGAAATAAGCCATGACGGCGTTTGCCAAAGTGTCTCCGTGATGATTTATCGACGGGTGCGACGGCATATTATACGGCTTGTTTACGGCAAGAATATACTCGTCCTCATACAGTATGTCAACCGACTTTAACAAATCGGGATTTCCTGCGATATGTTCCTGCGAATCACAATCGTCGGTTTCGTTATAATCTTCATAGTTAAAACTCAGAATATCGCCGCATGACATCATATATCTGACTGTAACTCTTTTACCGTTTACGGTTATTCCATTTTCCCTGTTTTTTGCGAGAATCAACAATTTCCTTGACGGGTTAATCTCGCGCCGTAAGAATTCTTTCACCGTTTTTTTGTTATATTCGGGCTGTATTATAAAATCCACGTTATTTTAACTCGCTTTAATTATATCATAAATTATTATTTATTGCAATACCAGCGCATAAACTAAAACCTGACAGATATATACGGGTAGGTTATATTTGAAGGCAGCCGGTTCACATCTTTCAATAGTATCCTGAGCTTCCTGAGTTTTAGTGATTTACTATAATTTTCAGGGTCTGCAACACGACATTTATCGCCTATTATATCATATAACAATATAAAATGATTTTCAGCATATCCGAGCAATTTGTTGATTTTTGCCAGTTTATTTCTTACCAAAACGCACATTACAGCATTATTTTTCAATTCCGCTAATAAATTGATATTTCTCGGCAGATATGTATTTTCCAATCCGATGTTGTTTAAATATGAAATCATAACATCTGTATTAGTGCCTATATTTATTTGAAAATTTTCGCAAATCCATACAGCGGACTGTCCGGGAGTTATATTCTGGTCTGGAACGGAATGTATCATAGATAATACCGCAACTCCGCAGCCTGCATTGCCGATAGTCGAATTGCCGTATTTAATTCTTTTCCACCGCTTGTCTTTCTGGTGAAAATAGCGGAAAGTGTTATCACCTTTTATGAAAGCGGCGTTTATTTCAACATTTAAATTTATTGACCTGTATAACAGAATCAATAAAATAATTACGTTTATAGATATTAAATAGTACAGGTTTTTATTATAAATCAAATAAGCAAAAATATATAATACATAGATGACAATATAGACGAACAATACCGATAAGTTTAAAATCCCTATTTTCCATATTTCTTTTAAATTGACATAAAATCTAATAATATATAGAATAATACATATTTCTATAATAAGAACAATAATGTTAATTAAAATAATCAGCATAATAAACTCCTACTATCTAAACTTCACTTTCAGCTTAACATTTTTTTGACAAAAAATCAAGTTAAATTTATTAAAATTTATTATTATTGACTTGATATGCTAAAAAATATATAATATAATTATAATATAAAAATTAAAAAAGAGGTAAAATCATATGTCTTATAAAATTTATACGGTTGACAGAATAGAAGAAAATATTGCCGTATTGACAAGGTATGACGACGACAGCGACGAGCATGAGTATAATATCCCTGTCTGCGACCTGCCCGAGAATGTAAAGGAAAGCGATATGCTCCGTTTTGACACCGAAACAAACACATACGCTATAGATAAAGAAAAAACCTCGCAGACTAAGGCTGACTTGGAAGAACGTTTCAGAAAACTTTTTAAAAAATAAATTTAAATTTAATTATAAAAATTATAAATGAGGAGAAATATAATTATGAAAACAAAAGCTGTAAGATTATACGGCGAAAATGATTTGAGACTCGAAGAGTTCGAGCTTCCAGAAATAAAAGACGACGAGATTCTCGCGCATATTATATCGGACACAGTCTGTATGTCATCGCACAAAGCGGCGATTCAGGGCGCAAAACATAAGAGAGTGCCCGATAATGTCGCGGAAAATCCTGTGATTATCGGTCACGAGTTCTGCGGCGAAATAGTCAAGGTCGGTAAAAAGTGGGAAAATAAATACAAAGCCGGGGCAAAATTTGCTATTCAGCCTAACCTAAATTATAAAGGTTCGCTTGCCGCTCCGGGGTATTCTTACAATTATATTGGCGGCGACGCGACGTATATTATAATTCCCCACGAAGTCATGGAGTTGGACTGCCTGCTTGATTATAACGGCGACGCATTTTATTTCGGCTCGCTTGCAGAGCCTATGTCTTGTATAGTCGGCGCATATCATGCGGCTTATCACACCACGCCGGGAGTTTATATTCACAAAATGGGAACAGTCGAGGGCGGAAACTGCGCGTATCTCGGAGCGGCGGGTCCTATGGGTCTCGGAGCCATTGACTATACAATACACTGCGACAGGAAACCGAAGAAAGTCGTCGTTGTGGATATCGACCAGTCGCGTCTTGACAGAGCCGCGTCTATCCTGACAGTCGAGGAAGCGAAAAATAACGGCGTTGAATTAATATATTTAAACACGTCAGGTTATGAAAAACCGGAAGAACCTATATTAGCCCTCACTGATAATAAAGGCTACGACGATGTATTCGTATACGCTTTCGTAAGAGCGTTAGTCGAAACGGGAGATAAGATACTCGGCAGAGACGGCTGTCTGAATTTCTTTGCCGGACCTGTTGACCCTAAATTCTCCGCTGAAATTAATTTTTACAACGTGCATTATTCGTCAACTCACATAGTCGGAACAAGCGGCGGAAACACTGCGGATATGATTGAATCTCTTGAAATGATGAGTTCAGGCAGAATAAATCCGTCAACGATGATAACCCACGTCGGCGGACTTGACGCCGCGGCTGATACCACGATAAATTTGGATAAAATACCGGGAGGTAAAAAGCTGATTTACACAAATACAAAAATGTCTTTGACTGCTATCGACAGTTTTGGCGAACTCGGAAAAACTGATCCCGTATTTGCGGAGCTTGACAAAATCGTTAAGTCAAACAACGGTTTATGGTGTTATGAAGCGGAAAAGTATCTGCTCGCAAATGCCGAGAGTATATAGAACAGTAGGCGATTATAAATAACTTATTAAATTTTGAAAATTAAAAATAATTAAAGAGAGGTATCATATGCAAAATAGTTATGTAAACAAAGAAAATAAAAGTGGCAAATTCAAATCAACCGGAATAATAATAATCATTGTTCTATTGCTCATACTATTAATAGTAGCAGCACTGAATTCATATACTATTGTGCCGTCAGGACATACCGGCGTAATTACTAAATTCGGAAAAGTGGATACGGTTGTTCTGGACGCAGGATTTCATCTTAAAAATCCTATTACAACAAAAGTCATTATGATAGATAACAGAGTATTAAAATCTCAATCCGAATCAGACAGCGTATCTAAGGATTTACAAAGAATTATCAGCACTATTGCTATTAATTACAGGGTCGATAAAAATCAATCTGCAAACTTGTACCAAAACGTTGGCACAGACGCCGAAACTGTTATAATAAATCCTTCTGTTCAGGAGTGCGTAAAGTCTGTGACGGCAAAATTTACGGCAGAAGAACTAATCACTAACAGGCAATCCGTAAGTGATCAGATGAAAGAAAGCCTTGACGCTAAATTAGCATCTTACGGAATAGTAGTTGAAATGGTAAATATAGTCAATTTCGGGTTCAGCGACGAATTCAATCAGGCAATAGAAGCAAAACAAGTCGCTCAACAGCAGGCATTAAAAGCCGAACAGGATTTAGAGAGAATAAAAGTTGAAGCACAGCAGAAAGTTGCGGAAGCCCAAGGCGAAGCCGACGCTACGGAAACAAAAGCAGACGCAGAAGCGTATGCAATCAGAGTAGTTCAGGAACAGTTAAACCAAAATCCTAATTACATAGAGTACAAGAAAATTGATAAATGGGACGGCAAATTGCCGCAAGTAAGCGGCGCTAACAGTAGCCCGATTATAGATTTTCGGACTACAGAAAGTACAACAAACAATACAGGAGGATAAAATTAAATGAATAAAAACGCAGTTATATACGGCGGAGGAAATATCGGGCGCGGATTTATAGGACAGTTGTTTTATGAATCCGGTTACGAGACGGTTTTTATCGATGTAAACAAAGAACTAATAACACAGCTTAACGAAAAAAAAGAATATCCCATAAAATTTGTGGACAATAAATCGTCGAGCGAAATCATAATTAAAAATGTGCGCGGAATAGACGGTTCGTCTGAAAATATAAACGAAGTTACGGACGTCATATCAAAAGCGGATATTATGGCGACGTCTGTCGGGGTGAATGTATTAAAGTTTATTATGGAACCGGTTGCCAAAGGCATAAACAAAAGATTTGCGGACGGGAATTACAAACCGCTGAATATACTTTTATGCGAAAATTTAATCCATTCGGACAAAATTATGCGCGACGGAGTATATGAGTATATCGACTATAAATTCAAGAGTTTATATAACGAAAAAATCGGGTTTATAGAAGTGTCAGTCGGGAGAATGGTGCCCATTCAGACAGATGATATGAAAGCCGGAAATCCACTCAGAATTGTCACTGAAAACTATAGACATCTTCATGTCGATAAAGACGCATTCAAAGGGGAAATTCCCGAAATAAAAGATATGATTGCATATTCGCCGTTTGAATATCTTATCGAACGCAAGTTATACATTCACAACATGGGGCACGCAGTCTGCGCATATCTTGGAGATATGGCGGGATATGACTATATATGGCAGGCAATAGAAGACCCGTATATAGAGATGATTACGACAAAGACAATGCAGCGTTCCGCGCTTGCGTTATCTAAAATATATCATGCCAACGCCGCAGAATTAATGGAATTTATTGAGAATCTGATTTACAGATTCGCGAATAAAGCACTCGGCGATACAGTCAAACGCGTCGGAAATGATTTGAAGCGCAAACTTTCGCCGAATGACCGGCTTATCGGAGTTTATAGAATATGTGCGCAGAACAGTCTGCCGGTAAATTATATATGTCTTGCGATAGCGGCGGCAGTGAATTTCAAGGGCGATAAATTCAGCGGCTATAGTGCGGACGGTATATTAAAAGAAGCTGGTTCGTATAATATAATCGCCGAAAATTCCAACGATTTCGCGCTCATAACCAAATACGACAAAGCAATAAAATCCGGTTTATCTGCAAAAGGCTTATTGGATATTGTAAAAGACGACGAAAATATTATAAATTCTGATATTATGTAAAATTAAATTATTGATTACAGGGACAGTGGTATACTGTCCCTAAAAATTTTTATAAAAAAGTTGACATGAAGATAAAAAAAATGTATAATTAAGATATAATATGTACTAAATAAAATTCAAGGAGGTTGTGCAATATGACAGATAGTCAGAGAGATTTTTCAAACATATATAAAATACAGAAAAAATATAATTCAGAAGAATTTTTTGAATTTGTGAAAGAAAAAGAAGAACGGTACGAGTTGATAAACGGCAGAATTTATCTGATGGCGTCGCCGAATGTCGGTCATCAGGACATAGCGTTATTTATCGGCGCGGAATTGCAGCATTATTTGAAAGGCAAAACGTGTAGGGCGTTTATTGCTCCGCTTGACGTTGTTTTGTTTGAAAAAAGCAAAGAAAATTCGCATAATGTGATTCAGCCGGACGTATTTGTGGTATGCGACCCGGAGAAAATCTCCAAAGAACGGATATACGGCGCGCCGGATTTGGCTATCGAGATAGTAAGCCCGTCGAGCGAAATTCACGATTATTTCAAAAAGTTCGGACTGTATATGAAATACGGCGTAAAAGAATACTGGATTGTGAATCCCGAAACAAAAACTGTATTTGTGCAAGTCAATGGTCAGGACGAAAACGGCAATGACAACGAAACGGTAAAATATTCGTTCGGGGACAAAATAAAAGTCGGCATATTCGACGATTTTTATATAGATTTTAAAGAGATGCAGGTATAAGAAATTATAGTTTTGGAGGATAATGATAATGTATTTGTATCATTACTTTGAGAAAGCAAGAGGACCGTTTTTGACTATTTCTGACTTGACGCGTGAATGCGCCGTTGAAACTTTCATGGAAATTAAGAAAATCAACCCTGACTTAGCCCCTCCTGACGTTGATTGGTTTTTGTCAAGAAGACGGGAGCTTGAAAATATGGTAAGAGAGTTATTTATAAAAAAGGGCGGCAAACCAACGCGAAACGTGCCTCATTATATGACCGTTGAAGTTGCGCCGTCCATGAATACATGGTATATCGACGCTGATTGTTTAAAGATAAACATTGATGAATTTGATGTGAATACTATATCTTTTACATACGGAGATATGTTTCCCATATTTAATCCGCGTCTTGATAATGGTGAGGAATATAGAAATAATGTTTATAGATTTGACGAAATAACTGAATTAATAGACAAATATGGTTATCCGCAAGATGAAGAATATATACCTCACTCACCTACTAATCCCCATTTGCTGAAATATGTCGAAGCTCATATTTGGAGTGATGATATACCTATGAAATATAGAAACGAATGGTTAGAAAAACATATAAATAATGAAAAATAAAAATATATAAAATAAGGAACAAATATATTATGAGCCAAAAAAAATTACTACTCGGCAACGCGGCGGTAGCGCGCGGATTATACGAAGCGGGGTGCAGATTTGTGTCAAGCTATCCCGGTACTCCCAGCACGGAAATTTCGGAACATGCGGCAGAATACGAAGAAATCTACGCGGAATGGGCACCGAACGAGAAAGTCGCGGCGGAAGCCGCAATCGGCGCAAGTATAGGCGGAGCGCGGGCGTTCTGCGGAATGAAGCACGTCGGTTTAAACGTCGCCGCCGACCCGCTGTTTATTTCGGGTTATATCGGCGCAAACGGCGGTTTTGTAATCGGCGTCGCGGATGATGCAGGTATGCACTCTTCCCAAAACGAACAGGATTCGAGGCATTACGCAATCGCGGCAAAACTGCCTATGCTTGAGCCGTCGGATTCCGACGAGTGCCTGCGTTTCACTAAACGCGCGTTTGAACTCTCAGAGCAATTCGATACGCCGTTTATTTTGCGGTTAGGCACAAGAATATCGCACTCTCAGAGTATTGTTGAGCTTAGCGAACGGCAGGAAATCGAACTGAAAGAATATAAGAAAGACCCTGCAAGATACGTCATGATGCCCGCGTTCGCAAGGGGACGGCATGTAATAGTCGAAGAGCGGCTCCTGAAACTTGCGGAATTTGCAGAAACCTGCGAATTTAACACAGTAGAATATAATGACAAAAAAATCGGGATTATAACGTCGGGCATATCGTATCAGTACGCAAAAGAAACGTTCGGGGACAGCATATCTTATCTGAAACTCGGACTTGTTAATCCTCTGCCGGTTAAATTAATACAGGACTTTGCGGCGAATGTGGATAGAGTTATCGTTATAGAAGAACTTGACGATATAATTGAATCGCACTGCAAAAAAATCGGAATCAAAACGGACGGCAAAAATATATTGTCAAATATCGGCGAATATTCGCAGGAATTTTTGAGAGAGAAAATTTTAAACGAGAAAAAAGATTACTTCGAGTTGAGCCAGAATGTCCCGGTGCGTCCCCCTGTTTTATGCGCGGGATGTCCTCACAGAGGCGCATTTTACGTGTTGAACAAGTTGAAATTGTTTGTCAGCGGCGATATTGGCTGCTATACTCTCGGCGCAAACGCGCCGCTGAACGCTATGGATACGACTTTGTGCATGGGCGCGTCGATTTCCGCGCTGCACGGATTTAACAAAGTCAGGGGCATAGAGTCCGCGAAAAACAGCATAGCGGTCATAGGCGATTCGACATTTATGCACTCCGGCATAACCGGACTTATAGATATAACATATAACAAAGGCATATCGAATATTTTGATTTTGGACAACAGTATAACCGGAATGACCGGACATCAGCACAATCCGTGCACGGGATATACTTTAAAAGGCGAGGCGGTTTACGGGATAAAAATTGAGGAAATATGCCGAGCATCGGGGATAAAAGACAGCAATATACGGATAATTGACCCGTACGATATGGAAGAAACCGAGAAAGTTATCAAAGAGGAACTCGCAAAAGACGAACCGTCGGTCATAATCGCAAGGCGTCCGTGCGTGCTGTTGAAATATGTGAAGACAGACAAAAAATACATGGTTTCCGACTGCAAAAAATGCAGAAGATGTATGGCGATAGGCTGTCCGGCGATAAGTCTTAATGCGGGCAAAGCAGAAATAGACGCGTCAATGTGCACAGGTTGCGGACTATGTGCGCAGATGTGCAGATTCAAGGCAATAAACGGAATTGAATAAAATAGGTAAAAATAAGGAGATCTTATGAGAAAATTATCAATTTTTATTTTAATTATGTCTATTATGTTGAGCTTCTTTGGCACTATTTCGGTAAGGGCGGCAGAAGACCTTGCAGGTACAAAAGTCAATCTATATTCATATATAGAATATGAATATAAGTATGCAGACGCAGACACTAATGACGTGAAAATTACTTCTGTAAAAGAACTGGATACTTTTATCCAAAACTGTCAGTATGTTTACCATGGTTTGTCTGAAAATATTCGAGATGATTACGATGCTTCTTTTTTTGAAAATAATTTTTTGTTTTTACACTTTTTATCGAATCCAAGCTACGATAAAGAGTACACAATCGAATCTGCTCGTGCGGAAAATGGCAGGGTCGATATAAACATTAATATTTCTTTATGGGATGAACGTTATTTGATGCCTGCGGCTTCGCCTTCTTTTCTCATTTTTACATTTGACCGAAGTTTATTGGATTATGATGTTTTAATAACGGAACGAAATATCAATACATATATGACCGGATTTCCCGGCATAGAAGTAGACGGCAGATTTATACGTTCCTCTTATATAGACCAAATGCCGACCATTATAAATGGCAGAACTTTTGTATCTGTTCATGGCATGGTGCTTGAACAAATGGGGTTCACAGTCAATTATTGGGGATTTGATGTTGGTATATGGCAAGCGTCGCTTCAATATGCCGGCTACACCATTATATTCACCCAAGATGCCCCGACTTTTATTGTAAATGGGCGCGAATATGACCTTGATGTTCCCGCGCAAATGTATAACGATTTTATGCTGCCATTTAGAGCCGTCTGCGAAAGCGTTGGTCTTGATGTTGACTGGGACGCCGAACGTAACGCAGTCATTATTACTACTCCGGAAGGCAAGTAAACGGCGAATAAATCAAGCCGCGCACTCATGGCTCAAATCCACAATGGCGGAATATAATTTTCGCCAATAAGTATTTTATATGCGAACAAGTTTCATCTATCTAAACAAATTAAACGAAGAAAGAAATCAAAAAGAGGTTAAAATAAAAATGAATAAAAGCACCACAAATATAATGATAGTCGGCGTGGGAGGGCAAGGTTCGCTGTTGGCGTCGCGCATACTCGGCAACGCCGCTCTGAAATTGAATTACGACGTCAAAGTATCGGAAGTTCACGGAATGAGTCAGAGAGGCGGCTCGGTCGTGACTTACGTCAGGTACGGAGAAAAAATATACTCGCCCGTAATATGCAGGGGCGAAGCGGATATAATAATCGCGTTTGAACAGCTTGAAGCGTTGCGCTGGCTGTCTTATCTGAAAAAAGACGGTATAATAATCACAAGCACGCAGAAAATCAACCCAATGCCGGTTATAACGGGAGCCGCTGAATATCCGCAGGATACAATCAAGACGATAGTCGAAACAGGCGTAAAAGCAATAGACGTGAACGCGTTTTCGCTGGCGAAACAGGCGGGGACTGATAAAGCGTCAAACGTTGTGTTAATCGGGGTTTTGGCAAAGCATATGAGCGGAAGTATCGGCAAAGACGTGTATATCGACGCGCTGCGCGAGTCCATAAATCCTAAGTTGTTCGACGTGAATCTGGCGGCGTTTAATCTGGGATATGATATTGACGTCGGGTGAAAAATTAAAATTTAAAATACGGAGGATTTAACATGGAAGTCGTAAGACAAATTATTAACAGTAATGTGGGCAGACGCTATGGCGGATAAATATGGTAATGATTGATGCTAATATTATTTTAAGGATTATTTTAAAAGACAATCAGGAAATGGCTGACGCCGCTTTAAATTTTATAAAATAGAAAAATCCGAAATTTACGAATATATATCAACATTAATAGACGATGAAAGAATAGAAACAGAATCAAAAGCTGTTATATTATGTGCTTTAGAATTATTTAAAAACAGAAGCCTTGATTTTGTCGATTGCCTTTTATATGCTTATAATAAAATTTTTGGATATAAAGTTTATACGTTTGATAAAAAATTAAATAACATTTTAAATAACGCCAAATAAAAATATAAATAAGGGAGTGTATGTTTTCTTGAAAAAATATTATAACGAGGAATTTGAAACTATGCCGCGCCACGAAATGGAGTACTGGCAGTCGCTGAATCTCTGCAAGACAATCAGGCGCGTATATGACAGGGTGCCGCTTATACGTCAGAGAATGGACGAATTAAAAGTCAAACCCGAGGACATAAAGCATATAAAAGACATTGTAAAACTGCCGTTCACGACAAAGCTCGACCTGCGCGACACATACCCTTACGGTCTTTTTGCATGCGATATGAGCGAAATCGTCAGACTTCACGCGTCAAGCGGAACGACAGGCAAACAAATCGTCGTAGGATACACTAAAAAAGATATAGATATCTGGGCGGAATGTGCGGCGCGCGCGCTTGTATCAGTGGGCGGGTCAAAAGACGATATTGTGCATGTCTCCTACGGCTACGGACTTTTCACCGGCGGTCTGGGTTTGCACTACGGCGCGGAACTTCTCGGCGCGGTCACGCTTCCGGCATCAAGCGGAAATACAAACCGGCAGGTCACGATGATAAAAGATTTCGGCTCGACTATTTTATGCTGCACCCCGTCGTACGCGCTTTACATAGGCGACACTCTCGAACAGATGGGAGTGAACTTGTCGGAAATAAAGTTGAAATCCGGACTGTTCGGCGCGGAGCCATGGACTGAAAATATGCGTTCCGAAATAGAAAAACGGCTCGGGATTAAAGCGTACGATATATACGGGCTGTCGGAAATAAGCGGACCGGGCGTGTCGTTTGACTGCGAATGTCAGAGCGGCATGCACATCAACGAAGACCATTTTTATCCCGAAATTATCGACCCGGTCACCTGCGAGCCATTGCCGGACGGTCGGCAGGGCGAGCTTGTGTTTACAAGCATAACAAAAGAAGCGTTCCCGTTAATCAGATACAGAACGCGGGATATAACTTCCCTGAGCCACGAAAAATGCTCATGCGGGCGCACGCTTGTAAAGATGAGCAGGCTAAGAGGAAGAACGGACGATATGCTGATTATACGCGGGGTAAACGTATTCCCGTCGCAGATTGAAAGCGTTTTATTAAGTCTCGGACAGGGCGCTCCGCATTATCAGATGATAGTCGAGAGAGTGAATAATCTCGACACTCTCGAAGTGCAAGTAGAAATGAGCGACGAGTTATTTTCAGACCAAGTTAAGAAACTCGACGCAATCGAGGAAAACATATCAAACGCTATATACTCGACTCTCGGGCTTTCGGCGAAAGTCAGGTTAGTCGAGCCGAGAACGATTGCGCGTTCAGAGGGCAAGGCGAAAAGGGTTATCGACAACAGAAATTTGAAATAATTATTTTATATTTAAAAGAAGGTGTATAGTGTGATAATAAAACAATTATCGATTTTTATAGAAAACAAACCGGGACGGCTTGCGGAAATTACTGATATAATCGCAAAAAACAACATAAACCTCAGGGCGTTGTCGCTTGCGGACACGGCTAATTTCGGCATACTCAGGATAATCGTCGAAGACGCGAACACAGCCGAAAAAATATTAAAAGACAATGGATTGACCGTATCAGTCACGAGCGTCATATCAATCGGCGTCGGGGACAGACCGGGCGGACTCGCGGAAATCCTGAAAAAACTCGCGGAACAGAATATCGGCATAGAGTACATGTACGCGTTTGTGTCGAAACAGAGCGGCGAAGCGTATGCAATCATGCGCATAGAAGAAGATTTCAGGGCAATGGAAATTCTGAAAAATGCGGGCTACAAGGGATTGGATATAGAATAAACGCAAATTTTAATTCGTAGGGGCGACCCCCGCTGAACTTCGTTCAGCCTGTCGCCCTTGCACACACATACAACAAGGTTTAGTTCAAGGGCGACCGCGAGGGTCGCCCCTACAACACAAACACAAACGGAGGATAATTTTTATGAGCGTAACAAACGATAACATATCAGACGAATTGAAAATCTACGAACTTTCGTTAATCTGGAAAGAAGCGGAATACAATTTCGCGTTCTGGGACAAATTCAACGGCGCTCTCGACTGGGACAAGGCGTACAGAGAAGCTCTGCCGAGAGTCTTGGCGACGACGAATCTGTATGACTATTATATGGAGCTTTCAAGATTTCTCGCGTTGTTGCGAGACGGTCATACGGGAATTACCGGATTTCCGCAATCTGTAATGGGAAATATAGTACATTTGCCGTTCTATTGGGGTTATATAGACGGAAAACACATTATAGAGAATGTCGATAAATCTCTTGATATTAAACAGTATGCCATAATAAAAAAAATAAATGGTATCGAAGTTGATGGATATATAGAAAAAAACATTTTTCCGTATATTTGGCACGAAAAATATGACAGTTGTTATGGACAATTACAAGCATTTATCCGCATGGGCGAAGAAAACAGCGAAGTAGAATTTGGAATTTCAGAGGATGGCGTAAACAGAAATATAAAGGTTAAACGCGTAAAAGGTAAGCGAGATTGGGCATATAAATCTCCTGTAATAAAATCTACCGAAGAATTAGAAGAGCTATATAAATCGGATTCGCACACAATAAATAAAACAAAAGATGACATTGCAATTATAACAATATCTACATTTATGAATGATAAATTGCCTGAAGAATTCTATGCAAATCAAAAAATACTTGAAAATATGCGGGGTTTTGTTATAGATGTAAGATATAATGGCGGCGGTAATTCAAATTACGCCGACGCAATTGCAAAAGCGTTTATTGACGGCGAATTTGAAACAAAAAGCGGCGCAACTCAGGTACATATCGCAAATTACAGGGCGGCGGCTCAAATGTTTAACTATGATGAAATACATAAGAAAATTGCAGAGGAAGAATTGGCAAAAAACCCAGATGGGAAAGAATTTTTTGAAAAAGCATATAAAATTTATAATCATACATATTATGATAAAGATGTTGACAAATTAAGTCATGATGGTTGTCTATTTCTATTAAATCAACCGCTTGTAGTGTTATCTACATGTAATACGGGTTCTGCGGCGGAGGACTTTCTCATGGAATTAGATTATACAAAACGTGCAACAATTGTCGGAACTGCAAGCAACGGTTCAACAGGTCAACCACTGAATATAAATTTAGAGAGCGGCGGCGGTTTCAGGATTTGTACTATACATCGCACGTACCCCGACGGCAGGGAGTTGACGAATGTCGGCGTTCAGCCCCACATAAAATGCGAACTCACTCTCGACGACTACAAAAACGGCGTCGATTCAGTCATGAACAGAGGACTTGAAGAAATCAGAAAATTGATAAAATAAGAAGAACAAAAACCAATGAAACGGAGGCAAATTTTATGAAAGACAAAGCCATTTTTTGCGGAAGAAAAGGCGATATAGAGCGCGTTTACGGCAATAACACAGAAGTTATGCAGAAACTCATAAACGAACTCGAATTTCCTGCGGAAGTCATAGACCGTAATAATATAGAGAAATACAGAGATTTCACAAACGAGTGCAGATATATATTCACATCATGGGGTATGCTTGAATTGAGCGGGGACGATATCGCCAAATACTTCGGCAAGTGCGAAGTCGTGTTTTACGGCGCGGGTTCGGTGCAGTATTTTGCGCGAGAATATCTCAACAGCGGAATCAAAGTATCGTCCGCATGGGTTGCGAACGGCATACCTGTCGCGCAGTTTACTGCGTCGCAGATAATACTGGCGTGCAAAGGCTATTTTCAGGTCGTGACAAATCACAGGATAAAAAGCCACGCGGACTGGGGAAATACAGCCAAAGTTATACAGGGCAGCTATAAAGGCAATTACAACACAAAAATCGGTATTCTCGGCGCGGGAACTATCGGCAGAGGAGTTATATCATATCTTCAGAAACTCGGCATAAAAGCGGAAATATTGGTATATGACCCGTATTTTTCCGAAAAAGATGCAAAAACTATAGGCGTAATCAAAACATCTCTTGAAGACATATTCAAAACATGCGACGTTATTTCAAATCACATGGCAAATCTGCCATCAACTGAAAGAATGTTGAATAAAAGTCATTTCAGCCTGATGAAAGATTACGCGACTTTTATAAATACCGGCAGGGGACAACAGATAATCGAATCCGAAATGGCTGAAGTGTTCAGGAACAATCAGACTTTGACCGCGCTTCTGGACGTCACGTCTCCCGAACCTCCGGCAGAAAACGGGGAAAACAGCGAATTATATAAATTGAATAATGTTGTTATGACCCCTCATATCGCGGGTGTTATCAGTAACGAACTGTGCCTTTTGAGTAATTGCGTATATGACGAGTATAAATTCTATGAGCGCGAAAAAAAGTTGAATTATGAAGTCACGCTCGAAATGCTGGAGCATATGGCGTGAAAGGATAATATATGTATAACAATTCTAAATTCAGGGCGGGCGTTGTGTCTGTGACTTTCAGACAGTACGCGTATAAAAATTTTATAAAGCACACAAAGCTTACAGATTTATCGTGCATAGAATGGGGCGGCGATATTCACGTACCGTATGATAATCCAGAAAAAGCGGCTGACGTAAAAAACGAAATGACTGCAAATAATCTAATCACGGCATCGTACGGCTCGTATTATAAACTCGGACAGAATAACAATTCGGATGTGTTCTCTATGATTTTGCAAACTGCGAAGATTATATCCGCACCCATTATCAGAGTGTGGGGCGGAATAAAAAACAGTCAGAACTTGACCGCGCAGGAAAGAGAAGATATAATTCAGGATACGCTGAATATCGCACAAACCGCGCAAAATGAAAATATAACGGGTACACCCGTTAGAATATCGCTTGAATATCACGGCGGAACAATCACAAACACAGCCGACAGCGCGGTTGACTTTATGAAAGAAGTCAGAAACCGGGACGGAAATAACGTTTATCTGTATTGGCAGCCGAATCAATATGTAAATTTCAGCGAAAACAAATTAAATCTTATGAAGATATGCCCGTATCTTTCGAATATTCACGTTTTTGCATGGGATAACGAAGCGCGTCTGCCCTTGTCCGAATACAAAAATATATGGAGAGAATATATAAACATAATAAAGAACTGCACAAGTCCGGACTCGCGGCATGATTTTCTGCTTGAATTTGTAAAAGATGATTCCGTAGAGCAATTCGCAGACGATGCGAAGATCCTAATTGAGTTGCTCGAAAACATTTAATATAAATTTATTATAAAGAGGTATAAAATTTTTATGTTAAAACAGCGAAAATTATTTTTATTTGTCATAGTATTTATTTTCGGCGTTTCTTTATTTTCTTTGCCTTTATCCTCGTGTATAACCAAGGAACAGCAGGAATGGAATAATGTAAAAAACGGCGATATCTATGCTGTATTTGATTTCGCCTCTGCATGCCAGAATCAGGAACTGCTGACCCAGGCAAACAATGAAATCAAAAAGTACATATCTGACGCATATGACCTTGACACATTAAACGACCTTCTGAGCAAATATCCCGAAAAAGCGCAGGAACTCAAAGACCGTATCGCCGAACTTTCTTTTGACGACGCCGAGAGCGCGCAAACGACAGACGCCCTTGAACAATTTATCTCCGAATTTGCAAATTACGGGGCAAATGCGGAATATATAAACGAAGCGAAAGCCGACCTGAAAAACCTTTATTTCAACGAGGCAAAAGACGCGAACTCAAAAGAACTGCTCGAAAATTTTATAACAAAATATAAAAATGAAGACATAAATATGACTCAGCAGGCGGAAAGTCTTATCGACGACGTAAACTGGCAGGAAGCGGCGACAACCAATACCCGCGGAAGCTATGTGAATTACATAGCCGAAACCAAGAACACAGATTATACTTACGACAGCAAATATATTGATGAAGCTAACCAAAAAATAGAAGATTTTGACTGGAATACGGCTTATGCAAAAGCGACGGTAAAATCCAAAGAAACTCTGCTGCCTGTTATAGATTTTATAAATTCATATCCAGACGGGACTCACACAGCCGAAGCTACGCAATTACTCGAAACTATGCGCAATGATTCTTCTTATTACGACGAATATAAATCCCAAAACACTCTTGAGGCATATGAGCAGTTTGTAACGAATTTCCCCGGACATAAAGATATTGCAAACGCTCAGAACGCGGAAAAAATATTTAAAGGGGATCTGTATGACTTTACAAGCAAAGGGTATTTACAAACGATAATAATCGGGAAATCGATAAAAGAAGTCACAGTGATTGTTAAATGCAATACGGTTTCCCAGCTTGAAATAAATATACCGTTCAGCGTATATTTTGCCGCAAACAGCGGCAGTGTGCAGAGCATGGCAGTGATAAAAGAAGTAACTTTCAGAATTAATTCCGGAGAAACAAAAACTTTTACAGTCGAAACTGCGTGTATGAATATCGACAGGGATGTTCCGCAGGACGGCGATTCTTTTGCGCCTCAGATGTTGGACAGCGACGACCCGCTTATAAAATTGTTGCAGACTCTCAGCGCAAACAGCGCAAAATACGAAGTTGCGCAGGCTGCAATATGGTATCTCCGGGATAATCCCGGCAAATATAATATTATGAACGCTCTCGAGTACCCTGACGGCACAAAAGCGATAACTGAAGATATATACAACGAGGCTGTCAGATTGGCTGATTCTGTAGGGAAATAAAATACAGATAAAAATCCGGCTCCATCCTCCCTCTTACCACGCCTGCGGCGTTGAGGGAGGCTTTGGCGTATAATCCGTAGCCTCCCTCAGCCCGAAGGGCGATTAGAGGGGGGTGTCGCTTTGCGACAGGGGGAGCCAATTATCGCCGTAATAAATAAAACAAATAACAGTGATAAGAAAAATATATAGAACTTTTAGTCATATATACTTGACATTTTGATTGATATATATTATAATAAACCCAGAGGTGATGATTTATGAATATGGCGAGCGCAAATTCAAATAAAAATCTGCGGATGAAATCTGCGCGCGCCGCAAAAGATATGTCGCAGAAAGACCTCGCCGACGCCGTAGACGTCGCAAGACAAACTATAAACGCCATAGAACTCGGCGAATACAATCCCTCGATAAAACTTTGTATTGCAATATGCAAAATCTTAGGTAAAACATTGAACGATTTATTTTGGGAGGAAAACAGTCATGAATAATATTAAAAAATTCGACGAACGTCAGCTTTGGATAAGAGGGAATATATTCAAGCATATGTTTTTTACAATGGGTGCGTTGGTTATGCTCAATGCTTTCCTGGCAAGTCTCGATATAATATGGGCTGACGGATTTTATATGAATCTGCTTATTTTCTTCGCCGCGATTGCCGCAGGGTCTGTCGAGATGATATTCAGAGATGTATATATTACACGACCAATGCAACAGAGAATAATAATGGCGGTCATGTTATTAATTGGCTTATTTATCTTTGTTGTCCACATATGGCAGCTGTTTTACGGCGAACCAATTTTGGTAAGTGGTGTCTTAACCGATAATGGCGGCTCGTTAATCATGTCGGTATTAGTTTTGGCTATAGGCGTCAGCTTAGCTGTAAAACTGTTGCGTGACAAATTTAAAAAAGACCGAGAGTTTTGACAGTAAATATGGTTTACTTTAGTAAATTATATTTACATACATCGATATCGTCTGAGTATAAGAAATATTTATATTAAAATTTAAAACAAGAACGGAGTGAATTTGAATTAATGGCTCATCTGCTTGAAGTAAAAGACGTTAAAAAATTATACGGCAAAAAAGAAGCCGTGAAAGGCATATCTTTTTACGTTGACGAAAGCGAGATTTTCGCGCTTATCGGTCCGAACGGCGCAGGCAAAACCACGACGCTTAGAATGATTTCGACTTTGATAGAAATAAACGAAGGTCAGATACTCCTCGGAGACGTGGACGTGAAAAAAAGCCCTGAGAAAGCGCGGGAACAACTTACATATCTGCCCGACGAAGCGGGCGCGTACAAAAATATGACGGGCATAAACTATCTTAAATTCATGGCGTCGCTGTGCACAAATACAGCCGATGAAGAAAAAAAATCTGTAGATTACGCGGTATCCGTGTGCTCTTCGCTCGGCGATGCGCTCTACGACAAAATCAAATCCTACAGCAAAGGCATGATGCGTAAATTGCTTATATCCAGAGCGGTTATGACAAGACCGAAACTCGCAATCTTAGACGAACCCACAAGCGGTCTCGATATAGTCAACGGTCTCGAAGTGAGGGATTTTATAAAATCGCTGACAAAAACCGGCATGAGCGTTTTATTATCGAGCCATAACATGCTCGAAATAGACTATGTGTCAGACAGGGTAGCGGTAATCGACAAAGGTCTGATATACGCCGTCGGAACCCCCAAAGAATTAAAAGAACGTTACAGTGCGCAGAATCTTGAGGAAGTATTTGTGAAATGCGTAAAGGAGGCGGAAGCACATGAAAACAAAGCTGAATAAATTTGCCGTGATACTGAGAAAAGAAGTAATGGAGCTGATAACTCCTCAGACTCTTATACCATTAGTAATATTATTCATTCTGTTCTCGCTTTTGGGGAACGTTATGAAATCTGCCATAACGGGGTCCGCCACTGATACGGTGACGGTTCAGTCCGACCAGTCCGGAACTGTTCAGAATATTACAGTAAACAAAAACTCTATAATCGGACTTATAGACAACGACAATTCAGACCTCTCAAATTATGTAAAAGATAATCTCGGCACACAGGGAATAATGCCGATCGTCCCGCAGTCAACGGACCCTACGGAAGCTATGAAAGAACTTCAGGATTATGATTTGAACGGCGAAAAAATAAAAATAAGGACGCTCGTTGTGATAAACAAAGGCTTCGGCGACCAGCTTCTATCCGGCAGTAATACTTCCGTGCCAGTCGATGTTTACTCCGAGATAGATTCTTTCGGGGTGACGGCGGCTATTGCCGGAGTGTCAGGACAGAATGTAGGCAATGCGATAAACAGTCTTATTTCGCAGAAACTTTTCACAAATTATGCCGGGGATACAAATGTAAATATAAATTATATAAAATCCCCTGTATCTGCGCAGAGTTATACTTTTTTGAACAATATTGCGCAAAACGTAGACGCGAGTACGGTTTTGGGTTATGTAACGTCACAGATAACATTTCTGCCGCTGATTGTGTTTCTGATAATAATGATGGCGACCCAGATGCTGGCGACATCAATGGTAAACGAAAAAGCGGATAAAACCCTCGAGACTCTTATGACTGCCCCCGTAAACAGACTGTCAGTTCTGCTCGCTAAAATTTTGGCGGCTTCGATTTACGCGGTCATATACGCAGTGATATATATGTTTGCCATGAATAATTTCAGTAACGGTATGACCGGCGGCTCGAGCGGATATTCTCAGGATTTTATTGCGGCTCTCAAGAATTTCGGCGTAACTTTCGATTTATCGACGTTCATTATAATGGGGGTCCAGTTGTTTTTATCGGTATTATGCGGGCTTGCAATCGCGCTTATTATCGGCATGATAGTGGACAATATAAAAACTTTGCAGGCGTATATAATGCCGCTGATGATAGTTATGATGATACCGTATTTTATATCGATGTTTCTGGATGTGAAAACGCTGCCGCTCTGGGGTCAGATTATTCTTTATATAATCCCGTTCACACATACATATACCGCGGTGCCCAACCTGTTTACGCACAGTTATACGCTTATCGCAATCGGGATCGCATATCAGGTGATATTCGTCGCGGTGATACTCACGATAGCCGTGAAGATATTCAACTCCGACAAACTGTTCACAATAGGTCAGTCGATAGGCAGGAAATCGGGTAAAAACAGAAATTCGGGGTTAGCGAAACTGTTTGCGAAAAGATAAATATTAGAAAAAATCTTATTTAACACTTGACTATTTGTAATAAATATGTTAAAATAATTTAAAAAAATCAGTGCAATATGTTTATAAAAAACAAACGTAAGTCGAAAAATAAAGAGGTATTTATATATGAGATTCAGAGCAAGAACTATTTTCCGCACAATAGCCGTATTTATTATAATTTCAATTTTATTTTCCGCATATTCTTTTTCGGTTTGTTCCGTATCTGCGGCATATTACACGGCAGGCGCAGACGATTTGAAATCGCTCGGTCTGTTCATAGGCACAGATGTGGGATACGACCTCGACAGAGCCCCCACGCGCGCAGAAGCCGCAGTAATGCTCGTCAGACTTTTAGGCAAAGAAGCAGAGGCGAAAGATAAAAATTACGCGCAACCTTTCACAGACGTGCCGGATTGGGCGGCTCCGTATGTGGGTTATCTGTACGAAAATCAACTCACCAACGGAATAGGCGACAATAAGTTCGGATCGACGGGATTATGCAACGAGCAGATGTTTTGCACTTTTGTATTGAGAGCTTTAGGATATACGGAAGCCGCGGGAGATTTCACCTATGACGCCTCTTTTGACTTTGGGATAAAAATCGGCATAGTTGACGCCGCTACTGTCAAAATGGTGAATTATTATAAAGACGCAGGTGAAACCTATGAATTCTGGCGCGACGAATGCGTTTCGATAATGTGCTGCGCACTGAATACAAAAATCAAAGGAACAGAAACGACTTTATTGGAAAAACTTATTTCAGACAAAGCTATCGACGAAAAAGCCGCGGAAGCATTTATATCGAAAAGCGCGCTTGTAGACGAACTGAATAATCTGATTAAATCGTCCCCGTTTGATAATACGAAACCTGTTTCTATGAAAATTAAGGATTATATGAATCAGCCTTTTGCTCCCGGCGATATACCGGACGGAGTGACAGTCAATTATACCAATTCTATGGAGATAGACGTTGATCTGACTGTATCAGGCGCAAATTATGCCGCTTTAATAAATATGAATATGCAGGGAATCACAAGCATAGAATCCGAGACATATCTTAAAGACGGATATTTATACAGCAAGTCTATGGGTGAAAAAACAAAACAGACGGCAACTCAGGATGACAGCGTTGACAGTTTACTGACGTCTCTTGACAGTTCATACGGTTATATTTTTGACGCTTTTTCAGTAGGGGAATGTGAAAATATAGAAAAAACCGTTTCAAATAACAACACAGTATATAAAATTACGGCGGCAGAAACTTATTACGGGAGCGACGCTTCGGACGCAAATGCGGAGGAAAAATTATACACCGACGATGTCGTTATGAATTATACGTTCAGTCCAAGCGGCAAACTTATATCCGTGGCGAGGGAAAGCAAAGAATCAAGCGGCGGCATCGTCGATTATGAAACCAATACGGATATAACAATCAACGCCTCCGGCGACGGTGTAAAAATAGAATTCCCTGATTTTTCGGATTATGTCGAGTCGACGAATCCTGATTCTACCCTGCCTCCGTATGTAGTCGGCGTGTAAATATCTGATAAAACAAAATAAACATTTAACCGGGCGGCAATTTGCCGCCCTTACAATTTATTTCTGGATTAGATTAATTCCCCACATCAGTTGTATCCGTAGTATCATCTGTCGTCGGTTCGTCGGGCAGATCCATAGATTCGTTGAACGTCTTGTACCCGAAATAATACGCGCAAACGTCTTCAGCGACATATCCCGCATAGGCGCCTTTCGCCCCTTTTTCGATTACGGAAGATATTGCGATTTCTGGCTTGTCGAATGGGGCAAAAGCTACGCATGTCGCGTTGTCGCTGACTAAAGCTTCATTAATCTGCGCCGTTCCGGTTTTGCCGCCGACTGTAAAAGACGACGGGAAACTCTGAAATAATGTCGATGCTGTTCCGCCGGTTTCAAAAACTTCATACATCCCTTGTTTTATCGCGGCTAAATAACTGTCTGGAATAGTTATCTGGTCCATTATTTTAGGTGCGGAATCGCTATATATATTATCGTCTGACCCGTATTCTTCGACGCGAAGCAGCAAATGCGAAGCGTATCTTGTGCCGTCGTCCAAAACTGCGCCGAGCATTGTCACCATCTGCAAAGGCGTAAATACGTTGTAAGACTGACCGATTGCCGTTGCAAGCACTTGCCCGGGCGACCACTGTTTGCCATTCGCACCCGCATATTCCGGCGAAGATAAAATCCCTGTGTCTTCTCCCAATTCGATTCCGGTAGGTTCTCCTAAACCTAAATGTTTCGCATATTCGTCTATTTTATTTATACCCATCCTGTCTGCGACAACGAAGAAAAAGTAGTTGCATGAATTTCTGATCGCTTTGGTGATGTCTTCCCACCCGTGCGTCGTATGATTCATATTCCACAGCCAGCACGCGGGAGTATAACCGGTTCCGTCCGCGTTGGCGTATCTCATATACACGCCTTTGTCCTCTATTTGGTCGGTGGTGGTTAAATTGCCGCTGCATAAAGCCGCGACGGATGTGGCTATTTTAAAAATGGAACCAGGCGCGTACCGTCCAAACAAAGCTCTGTTTAACAGCGGCGAATTATCGTTATCGGCGGCTAACGCGGCATATTTTACCGTATCTTTTAAATCAAGCAGATTATACGAAGGATATGTAGGCAGAGCGAGTATTTCCC
>Ga0123357_10000394_pt1 | contig 41531 bp, 42 predicted proteins | sample TergutEmb28metaG_FD_89873 | JGI IMG/M metagenome (GOLD analysis project Ga0123357, IMG submission 89873) | Embiratermes neotenicus P4 segment gut microbial communities from Petit-Saut dam, French Guiana - Emb289 P4 | ecosystem: Host-associated > Arthropoda: Insects > Digestive system > Gut ...
ACGGTCATCCTGCGCGTAGCGAAGCGGAGTCGCAGACGGTCATCCTGCGCGTAGCGAAGCGGAGTCGCAGACGGTCATCCTGCGCGTAGCGAAGCGGAGTCGCAGGATCCAGGGGAAGATGCCCATCCCTGCGCCCGGGTTTCTTCGGCGCGATTTGCGGCGGCGGGCCGATTGCCGCGCTACTCATCCTGCATAATTGGAGTATTTACGGGCCGGATCAATAAACCCCGGCACGCATTTATTGCCGCTTCAAGTCCCGATAGAAGTTCTCATGCGATCCCAGGGCTTCCAGATAAACCAGCCGCACAACATCATCACGGGTGTAGCCAAGCAAATAAAGCTGGCCCTTGCAGCGGAATTTATAAACCCACAGTTGCGACAGATCGCCTTTTTTCTTTTCGCCCGCATCGGGGTTTTGCGCCACGGCGGCCACGGCGGCATCCACGTCGGCAATCAGGGTGTCGTGCAGTTTTTTATAGACGCGGGCAAAACGCCGGGTCTGGCGGATTTCCCAATTCATGCCCGGCGTTTGTGGGCGGCACTGCGCGGGACGAAAGGCGTGGCTTCCTCGCGCGGCTCGGCCAGGCTCATCAGGCTTTCGGCAATAAAGGAGGCAGGCAAGTCGGGATTGTCCAACGCGGCGCGGCCCACCCTGGCCCAGAACTCCATCTGTCCCTGCACGGTGCGGTACTCGGTTTTGGCGGCAGCGCGGGCCTCATTGACCAGCGCTTCGTCCATGCGTACTGAAATGCTTGCCATGATTTTCCTTTCGCACCATCGCGCTCGATGGCTTGTTTTACCACAATTGTAGTCTTTGCCACTTCGTAATGCTCAAGGGCAGGCGCTGAAAATGTGCGTAAATTTTCTAAATTTGTTTAAAGAATTATTGATTGAAAATAACTACTGTAGCTAACTATTATTTAAACAGATTTAGAAAATTTTGCTTGAAAGCCTCATCAGCACGCGGCCTCACTCCCGCCAACGCCAGCCGATGCCGCGCCGCTCTATCTCTTGCAGGATTTCCGTCATTGCCTTTTCGACCCGTTCCGGCGCTCCTTCGACGCCGAGTTCGAGGTGGACGCGCTCGGTGCCCCGATGCGAAGGCAGCGAAAAAAGGCGCAGATCGGGGTAGGCGGCGACGATGCGCTCCATCAGGCCGAGCAGCCCGCTCTCGTGCGCGTCGGGGCCGGTGAGCAACAATGCGCGCTCGACGCGCGGCGCGGTGACGAATTCGTCGCGGTGAAAATGATCGAGCGCCCATTCGATCATCGGGTGCGCCATCTGCGGAAAACCGGGGACGAAATAATGACGCCGGATATGAAAGCCGGGAATACGGTTCACCGGGTTCGGAATCAGCGCGCAGCCTTCCGGGAAGTGGATCAGCAAGCGCCGCTCCGGCGTGATCTCGACGCCAAGCTCGACGCAGAAACGGGCATGCAACTCGGCTTCGCCTTCCGGGTGCACGACGAGCGGCACGCCCAGCGCGGCGGCGGCGGCCTGGCGCGTGCGGTCGTCCGGCGTGTTGCCGATGCCGCCGAAGGAAAAAACGGTGTCGCCCCCGGCAAAACTGCGGCGGAACGCGGCGGTCAGAGCCTCTTCGTCATCGCCGAGACAGGTCAGCCACGACAGGCGCAGCCCGCGCGCCGCGAGCGCCTCTGCGAGCCAGCGGAAATGCCGGTCTTCGCGTTTGCCGGAAAGAATCTCGTCGCCGATGACGAACGCGCCAAAGCCCATGTTTTTTCTCACTCAGTCTGGATTGTCTTGCGAAGGCGCTTCGCGTATCACTTGCGCATGCGCCGCCAGGATGGCCCCGCCGCGCAATTGCCGCAGCGCTTCGAGCCCGAAATGGATGTAGGTCAGCATCGCCAGCGTCGGCGCCAGGATGCCGAGAATCGGAATATGCGCAAGCACCGCGAAGGAGAGGCCGATCAGGAACAGGGAACGCGCGTGTCTTTTGCGCAGCATTTGCCATTCCTCCTCGCTTGCGTGCAGGCAGAGCACATCGTAGGAAAAGGTGCGGCGGTTGAGCCAGGCAAGCCAGAAAAACGGCAGGAGAAGGCCAAGACCGGGAACGAACCACAAGGGCAGCGTCAATATCCAGCCAGCGGCGAAGCCGAGAATGGCAATGAGACTGTTCATCGCGCCAGCGGTGAAACTGTCCTTGCCCATCAGCGCCAGATCGGCATAGCTGTCCGCAGCGATGCGCCTCAAGAGCGCCGGCAACAGGAAAACCGCCGTCAAAATCAATGCCGTGAGGTAGGCGGCTGCAAAGATCAAGGCCCATCCGCCGATCAAGGCAAGGAATTTCCCGAACCACACCGCAACAAAGGTCGAGGCCCAGGAAAACGGCGGCATGTCGATCAAGCACCCGGCCAGCGCATGCAGCGCGAAAACGCTGAGAAAAACCCAGACCACCAGCGAAACCAGCGCCGGAGCAAGAAGCGGCAGCCACATTTTGGGCCGGAGCAGCGAAGAAAAAGCCCGCCCGAAAGCGATCATCAGGGTACGCATGGTGGTTCCGTGTTCAGTGAAAGGGCAATTTTAGCGGAACAGCGCGCCTTGCATCCCATCGAAGATCCGCAGGATGCACTGTTCCGTTCGGCTTGTTCAGGGCATCCCTGATCGTATTTTCAGGCATCCTCAGGCGCCCGGATTATATGCCCGCAAGGGCCGCGTCCAGAAACTTCAGATTTGTCGGAAAATCTGGAAGACACCCGAAATATCCGGTAAACTGACCGACTGAAGCCTTGGTTCGGATTTGTCAGGGGTTATAGTATGGGATGGGGTTCCTGGCTTGATGAAGAAAGAAATCTGCATGCCTCGCCAGGGCGGTCGGTATAACTTGTTTTGCCTGTTGATCGCAAATAATGGTTTTTTCCTTTTTCAAGAAACCCACGGAAAAAATGACCGCTAAACCAGCGGTCTCCGGGCGTCCAAAAGATACTCCCAAAACGGAACCTCCTGTCACCATCAGGAGCGAGTCCGTTTCAAACAATCCTGCCACGCAGAACAGGGCAGCGGATAAACCGCGCCCCCAGTTGTCCGACCGCGCACCCGCCGAAGCCCCCATCGTTCCGTTTTCCGATTTCAGCGAATTGCCGGGAAAAATAGAAGTCCTCGAAGACAGCGACCCGATCGAAACCGACATCGAGCAGGCAGCCGTCCTGTACGCGAACTCACAGGACAGCGCAGCGCGTTCCCTGCTGGAAGATTCCATCCGCATACATCGCTACGGCCCGGGCGAACGCCTGTGGCTCATGCTTTTCGAACTCTATCGCCTGACCGCCCAAAAGACACCCTTTGAAGTGCTGGCGCTGGATTACGCAAAATCCTTCGAAAAATCTCCCCCCATCTGGAGTCTGCTGGAAAGCGGGGAGCAGAAACCTGCTCCCAAGCCCAACAAGATCATGAGAAGCTCGCGCTTTTCGGGCAACCTTCTGGGGAGCAATGACGAAGGTTTCGCAGTGCTTGAGGCGAATCAGGAGCGCTCGGGCGGGATTCGCGCCGATCTCACCGAGGTGCACCAGGTAGACGACGCTGGCTGCATCCGGATGCTCAACCTGCTGGCGGCAGCAAGAAAACAAAACGGCCGGATAGAGTTGAAAGGCGACGACGGATTGGCGCAACTGCTCGAAGCCAGGCTCCAGTCCGAGCAGCGAACCGAGACCGCCTTGTGGCGCCTGCTTCTGGAGCTGTATCAGATGCAGGGAAAAATGGAAGTCTTCGAGGATCGCGCCATCGACTTCGCAGTAACCTTTGAAGTTTCTCCTCCGTCGTGGGAACCTTCCCGTGTGCTCAATACGGAATTTGGCGCCGATTCCGGGCTGGGAGTCACCCTCCAGGAACCCGAAGAAGATCCGCCCCCGCCGCCCCCATCCCCGCGCCCGGATTATTACCGTCTCGAAGGCGAGTTGAAGGCAGCGCGCTTTGAAGAACTTCCCGAATACGCCGAAACCCATAATCCGGTCGTCATTGATTTTTCCGCCGTCAAGCGCATCGATTTCGTCAGCGCGGGCCTGCTGGTCAACCTGCTCACGAAACCCAAGCGCGGCGGACGCAAAATCATGATCTTCCACCCGAACCTGCTCGTGGCAGCCCTGCTGCATGTGCTCGGCATCGATTCTGTCGCCAGCATCCTTCCGGCGCAACGCTAGAAAATGACAGAAAGCTATCACGGCACCACCATCCTTTCGGTGCGGCGCGGCTCCAGCGTTGCCCTGGGCGGCGACGGACAAGTCACCCTGGGGAATATCGTCATCAAGGCCGGCGCAAAAAAAGTGCGGCGGCTTTACAAGGATCAGATCCTCGCCGGATTCGCGGGCGCGACCGCTGACGCCTTTACGCTGTTCGAGCGTTTCGAGGCCAAGCTGGACAAACACCAGGGCAATCTTTTGCGTTCTGCAGTCGAACTGGCGAAGGACTGGCGCACCGACCGCATGCTGCGCCGCCTGGAAGCGATGCTCGCCGTCGCCGACCGCGAATACTCTCTCATCATCACAGGCAACGGCGACGTGCTCGAACCGGAGCACGGCATCGTCGCCATCGGTTCCGGCGGCGCATATGCGCACTCTGCTGCGCGCGCGCTGCTCGAACACACCGAATTCCCTGCGGCTGAAATCGTGCGCAAATCCCTGTCCATTGCCGCCGATCTGTGTATTTACACCAACCACAATTTCACGATCGAGGCGCTCGATTGACCCCACGCGGCGGCATACGCCACCCCGCGCGGGAAGCAGGATTCTGCATTGCGCCTGCTTTCTTCCTCTGCTCTCCCAATTTCCGTTCTGAAAGGCTGTTGCCATGTCATCGATGACGCCGCAGGAAATCGTTCACGAACTCGACAAATACATCGTCGGCCAGACGCAGGCGAAAAAGGCGGTGTCCATCGCCCTGCGCAATCGCTGGCGCCGCGCGCAGGTAGCCGAACCGCTGCGGCAGGAAATCACGCCGAAAAACATCCTGATGATCGGCCCCACCGGCGTCGGCAAGACCGAAATCGCGCGGCGGCTGGCGCGGCTTTCCAATGCGCCCTTCATCAAGATCGAAGCGACGAAATTCACCGAAGTCGGCTATGTCGGGCGCGATGTCGACACCATCATCCGCGACCTGGCCGAAATGGCGGTGAAAAACGAGCGCGAGCAGGCGATGCGCAATGTGCGCGCGCGCGCCGAAGATGCTGCCGAGGAACGCATTCTCGATGCCCTGCTGCCACCAGCGCGTGGCGCGCATTTTTTCGGAAACGAAAACAGCATGCCGCCTGCCGAAGACAGCGCGGGGCGCCAGAAATTCCGCAAGCAACTGCGCGAAGGGGCTCTCGACGATAAGGAAATCGAAGTCGATCTGGCTGCGCCCACCGTTAGCGCCGAAATTTTTGCGCCGCCGGGAATGGAAGAACTGACAACCCAGATCCAGGGCATGTTCCAGAACATCGGCGGCGGAAAACGCCGCGCGCGCCGGGTCAAGATCAGGGAAGCCTGGAAGCTGCTGCTCGATGAGGAAGCCGCGCGCCTCGTCAACGACGAAGACATCAAGCAGGCTGCGGTGCAAAACGTCGAGCAGAACGGAATCGTCTTTCTCGACGAACTCGACAAGATCGCCAGCCGTTCCGAACTGCAAGGCGCCGATGTCTCGCGCCAGGGCGTGCAGCGCGACCTGCTGCCGCTGGTCGAGGGCACGACGGTATCGACCAAGTACGGCATGATCAAGACCGATCACATCCTCTTCATCGCCAGCGGCGCCTTTCATCTCGCCAAACCTTCCGACCTGATTCCCGAACTCCAGGGACGCTTTCCGATCCGCGTCGAACTGGAATCCCTGTCGGTTGGCGATTTCGAGCGCATCCTGACGCAGACCGACGCCTGCCTCACGCAGCAGTACACGGCGTTGCTGGCCACCGACGGGGTCACGCTCTCCTTCTCCCCCGAAGGCATCCGCCGGATTGCGGAAATCGCCTGGTCGGTCAATGAAAGAACCGAAAACATCGGCGCCCGCCGGCTCTACACGGTCATGGAGCGCCTGCTCGAAGAAATTTCGTTTTCCGCCGGCAAGGGCGGCAGCATGACGCTGGGAATCGACGCCGCCTATGTCGACACCCGCCTCGAAGCATTGGCGCAAAATGAGGATTTGTCGCGCTACGTTCTGTAAGCCCCTTTCGATTCCACTTTCCGTCAAACCCTCCCGGATCAGGAGTTTCTCAGGAGAACCGCTGCCCATGGCCCGCACACCACGTTCCGCCGCCCCGAAACCCGCCCGCAACGCAGGCGTCACAAAGGTTTTCGTCCTCGACACCAACGTGCTGATGCACGATCCCTCCAGCCTTTTCCGCTTTGAAGAGCACGACGTCTACGTGCCGATGATGGTCCTCGAAGAACTGGACAACAACAAGAAGGGAATCTCCGAAATCTCGCGCAACGCGCGCCAGGCCAGCCGCACCCTCGACGAGATCGTCAGCGCCTCCGAAGACAGCATCGAACAGGGAATCCCGCTTTTCGGCCCCTCGCAGAAAATGGCCAGCGGCAATCTCTTCCTGCAAACCGAGGCCATCGTCGCCGATCTGCCGCAAGCCCTGCCGACCGCGAAATACGACAACCAGATTCTCGGCGTCCTGATCCACCTGCGCAAAAAGCACCCGCGCCGCCCGGTCATCCTCGTCTCCAAGGACATCAACATGCGGATCAAGGCGCGCACCCTTGGCCTGGCCGCGCAGGATTACTTCAACGACAAGGTTCTCGAAGACACCGACCTCCTCTACACCGGCACCCGCGCGCTGCCCGCCGATTTCTGGGACAGGCACGGCAAGGGCATGGAATCGTGGAAGGAAGAAGGACGCGCCTTCTATCGAGTCAAGGGTCCGCTCTGCCCGCATTTCCTGGCCAACGAATTCCTGTACCTCGACGACACCCCGCCCTTTCAGGCCGTCGTGCGCGAGCTTTCCGGGAAAACCGCGCTTCTGGAAACCATCGTCGACTACACCCACCACAAAAACAGCGTCTGGGGCATCACCGCGCGCAACCGCGAACAGAATTTCGCGCTCAACCTGCTGCTCGACCCCAACATCGACTTCGTGACCCTGATCGGCCAGGCCGGCACCGGAAAAACCCTGCTGACGCTGGCGGCGGGCCTGACCCAGGTGCTGGAAAACAAACGCTATTCCGAAATCATCATGACCCGCGTCACCGTTTCGGTCGGTGAAGACATCGGTTTCCTGCCGGGCAGCGAGGAAGAAAAAATGGCGCCGTGGATGGGGGCGCTCGAAGACAATCTCGACGTCCTGAACCACCCCGGCGAAGGCGCGGTCGAAGAGGGGCACTACGGCGGCGAATGGGGGCGCGCAGCAACGCTCGACCTGATCCGCGCCCGGATCAAGGTCAAATCGCTCAACTTCATGCGCGGCCGCACCTTCCTCAACAAATACCTCATCATCGACGAAGCGCAGAACCTGACGCCGAAACAGATGAAAACCCTGATCACCCGCGCCGGCCCCGGCACCAAGGTCGTCTGCCTCGGCAACATCGCCCAGATCGACACCCCGTACCTGACCGAAGGCAGTTCCGGCCTCACCTACGTCGTCGACCGCTTCAAGGACTGGCCGCACTCCGGCCACGTCACCCTCCAACGCGGCGAACGCTCGCGCCTGGCAGATCACGCAAGCGAAGCCTTGTAGACGCGGAAGAAACGAAAAACCCCGCCGTTCGTGGCGGGGTTTTTAAGGCATTAATTTTCTAAATTTACTTAAATAATGTCTCGCTACTATAGTGAATTTTAATTAATAATTATTACAGTAATTTAGAAAATTTTTTCCAAATCGCGTAGGATGGGTAGAGCGCAGCGAAACCCATCGGAGTTCCAGAGGGAGAAATGATGGGTTTCGCTTCGCTCTCTCAAGAAACCCCCCATCCTGCACACTGGATCCTGCGACTTCGCGCAGGATGACGGAGTGTGGCCCCTGCCCCGTCATCCTGCGCGCAGCGAAGCGGAGTCGCAGGATCCAGAGGAAGATGCCCATCCCTGCTTCCGAGTTTCTTCGGCGCGATTTGCGGCGGCGAACCGATTACTGCGCTACCCATCCTACATAACGAGAGTATTTATGGGCCGAATCAATAAAAAAACGTGCTTGTTTCATTCATGCGAATTCCATGCGCTGGATTGCGCTTCGCTTATCCGGCCGACGGGCCCAGGATAGACTTCGAGCCAAAAAAAGAACAGAATAAAGTATTTTTTTGATACCCAAAAAGGTGACACATGGAACAAGTCCTTGCCGCCCGCTCGGTCAGTATCACCGAACTGAAGCGCAGCCCCAGTACCGTGCTGGAACAGGCAGGTTCCGAGCCTGTTGCCGTGCTCAACCACAATCGACCGGCGGCGTATCTGCTTTCTCCGGCGGTATACGAGGCCATGCTGCAACGATTGAACATTGATCTACGGGAAGCCATTCATGCGGGCATCAACAGCGGCCCCGCCATTCCGTCCGATGATGTATTCGCAGAGCTGGACGCCCGTTACACGGAACCAGCTCCCCTCACAAAACCCTCCGGCAAACGCAAAGCCTGATGCGCTCCCGGGCATCTGTTGGTTTCTCGCCCCTGTCGAGGCAAGACCTGATGGATATTGGCGACTACATCGCGGAGGACAACCGCGCCAATGCGCGGCGTTTCGTTGCCAAACTGCATGAGCAATGCCGGCATATAGGCCGCGCGCCACTGAGCTATGCCAGCCGGGAAGATCTGGCTCCGGCCTTGCGCATGGCGCCCTTTGGTAATTACATCGTGTTTTTCCGCGTGCTGGATGGCCTGGTTCGCATCGAGCGCATATTACATGCGGCGCGCAATTTGCCTGCGTTGTTTTCCGACGAGAATCAGGTTTATTGACCCGGATCGGTGGTCTTCGTCCGTAGCGGCACGCACTCCGAACTGTTTTCATCGCCGAGTCCCTGCCCGCGCCGGATAAACGCAAGCTGATTCGACGAATAACGGCATAAACAGTGCCGCTATACCGGCAGCTTTTATTTTGAGGAAATACTGGCCTGCACTTCCTGGATTTGAGCGTAAAGGACAGGAAGGTCGCGGTGGATCGTCTTCCAGACGATTTCAAAGTCCACCTTGAAATAACCATGAGCGACGACATTGCGCATCTGGTAAGCCACCGCCAAAGGAAGTTCAGGATGTGCCGCTGCGAATTCGGGGAAGTTTTTCTCGATGTTGTTGCTGGCTTCGCCGATGATCTCGAAATTACGGATCACGGCGTCCTGAATCAGGGGGTTATCCAGGAACGCCAGTTCGTCCATGTCTCCAGTGTAACGGTCGATGCGCTCAATGGATTCGAGGATGTGCGCCAGATAATCGACGATCCGTTGTTGATCCCGGTTCATATGAGGCGAGCCTCCGCAAGCACGGTCTCCCGGAATTTGTCCGGCAGGGCGTTGGGCGTCAACACATCCACCGGAACGCCAAGCAGCTTGCCCAGTTCGTAACGAATGGCGCCGATGTCGAAGAGGGTCGTTTCGTGCGTCGGATCGATGATGATGTCCAGATCGCTGCTGTCCGTGTCCGCACCGCGCAGAACCGAGCCGAACACTCGTGCGTTGCGTGCATGATGCGCCTCGACGACACGGCGAATCGCGACGCGGTTCGAGTCAAGAGCGATAGAGGGCTTCACAGCTTCTCTCCCGGAATCAATCTGGCCTGATGATAGGGCAAGGACATCATTTCGTTTTTAAAAAGACATTCATTTTCTAAATTAGTGAAATAATATTCCGCTACTGTAGTGATATTTAAGATAGAATTCTTGATTCTAATCTAGAAAGCAAAAAAGCTGATTTTCGCTGGGAACATGGCTGCGAAGCCGCATCTACCAGCGTGCGTTGTCGCCGACGAAGGGGTTGTGGGCGCGCTCCTCGCCGAAGGTAGAGAGGGGGCCGTGGCCGGGGATGAAAGTGATGTCGTCGCCGAGCGGGAACAGGCGTTCGCGGATTGCGGCGAGCAGGGCCTGATGGTCGCTTTTCGGGAAATCGGTGCGCCCGATCGAGCCCTGGAAAAGCACGTCGCCGACGATCGCCACACGGCTTGGCGCGTGGAAAAAACAAATGTGTCCGGGCGTGTGGCCGGGGCAATGCAGCACTTCCAGGCTGAGATTGCCCAGCGTCACGGTATCGCCGTGTTCGAGCCAGCGCGCGGGCGTAAAGGGGCGCGCGTTGGAAAAACCGAACATCTGGCCCTGCTGCGACATCCTTTCGATCCAGAAGGCATCGTCCCGGTGCGGCCCTTCTATCGTCAGCCCGCACCGTTCGGCCAATTCCGCTACCCCGCCGACATGGTCGATATGTCCATGCGTGACGAGGATCTTTTCCAGCTTCAAGCCTTCCCTTTCCACGACGCCAAGGATCCGTTCGAGGTCGCCGCCGGGATCGGTAACGGCGGCGCAGCGCGTTTCATCGCACCAGAGGACGGTAGCGTTCTGCTCGAAGGAAGTCACAGGAACGACGACACATTTGAGGGGCATGGCAGGATCAAAGACCGGGAAAGAAAGACATGCGATGATAGCATTCTGCTGCTGCGGTTTTTCCAGCAGGCTCGACTTATTCAGGGCATTCCAAGGAGAGATCATCATGACCACCGAACATAACGTTTTTTTATCGCGCACGAAAATGCCTGCCCCGGAAGAATGGCGTTCGGCCATCGTGCAACACGGCTTCGGGCTGGAGATGGAAACCGGTTTCGATCCCGATCTCTATGAAGGTTTCATTTCGTGCAAATACCATGACCAGGAGACGGGTTTCGAGTTTTATTCCGAAGAATCCGACCTGGAAGAACTGCTTGCCGAAGAAGCCATTACCGGTGAGGAACGCGAACGCATCGGGGATCGCGATTACCTCGTCACGCTGGTTTCCGACCCTGAAAGCAGAAGCTATGTTGCGGCGGGAATTGCCGCTGCCGTGTTGTGCGAACTGAGCGATGGCCTTCTGGCGCCCGGAGGCGAGACGCCCTTTTTTGGCCCCGAGGAAGCCATTGGGTGGGCCAAAAAATCCGAACCGATGCTGCTCGAGGAAATCGAGTGGCAGAAAGAGGAACGCGCACGCAGCGAGTAGCCCTTGAGGCCAACAGAAATCTGCCGCGATGAACGATTCCCCCACCGCCTTTTCCGCCCTTTCTCCCGGCGGTTCTGCCCATATCGGGCCGCTTGAAAAAAACGCTCCTTTCGTCGTGCGCCTTTCCGGCGCCTGGACGCTGGCCGGCCTGCCGGCCCGGGCGCGGGAATTGCGCGCGCTCGAAGCCGAATTGCGGCGCCGCGCGAAAGACGCAAAGGAATGGGATTTGAGCGCGGTGCAGCACCTCGACAGCGCCGGGGCGCTGCTGCTCTGGCGGGTCTGGGGGCGGCGCCTGCCCGGCGCCCTGGGCGTTTCGGAGGCGCAGCGGCATATTTTCGAGCGCGTCGAATCGCTTGCGGCGCAAGCCGCGCCGCTGCCGAAGCCGCCGCGCGACCCGCTGGCGGCGGTGGCGTTCGTGGGTTACCTCTGCCTGGACGTGCTGCGCCACCTGCGCGATTTCGTCGCGCTGATCGGACAACTTCTGCTCGACTGCCTGTGGCTTGCCGCACATCCGCGCCAGTGGCCGCTCAAGGAGTTCTCGGCGACCGTCTATAAGAGCGGCGCGCTGGCGCTGCCGGTCACGGCGCTGGTCGGCTGCCTGATCGGCGTCGTCATTTCCTACCTTTCTTCCCTGCAATTGCGGATTTTTGGCGCGGATTCCTTCATCGTCAATATCCTCGGGATCAGCGTCATCCGCGAGCTTGGGCCGGTACTCGTGGCAGTCCTCGTCGCCGGACGCTCCGGATCCGCAATGACGGCTCAAATCGGCGTCATGCGCGTCACCGAGGAAATCGACGCGCTGGCAACCATGGGCATTTCGCGCTCGCAGCGCCTGGTATTGCCGAAAGTGGCTGCCCTTGCATTGACGATGCCCTTCCTGACTCTCTGGTGTTCGTCGGCAGCGCTTTTCGGCGGCATGCTTGCGGCGTATTTCCAGCTCGGATTTTCCTTCGATTACTTTCTCCACGAACTTCCGCGCGCAGTGCCGGTTGCCAATCTCTGGATCGGCCTGGGCAAGGGATTCGTCTTCGGCACCCTGGTGGCGCTGATTGCCTGTCATTTCGGCCTGCGCGTCAAGCCCAACACCGAAAGCCTCTCGGCATGCACAACGAGCTCGGTCGTCGCCGCGATTACGACGGTCATCCTGGCCGATGCGGTGTTCGCCATCGCGACGCGCAACATTGGGTTGATAAAGCTCTGAAGGCAGATCATGACGGCCTCCACAAACGGCAAATCCCCGCCGCCGGTGCTCGAAGTCCAGGGGCTGTTTACACGCTTCGGGGCCACCGAAGTGCACCGCGACATCTCGTTCAGCCTCGAAGCCGGTGAAGTGCTCGGACTGGTCGGCGGTTCCGGCAGCGGAAAAACCACCCTCCTGCGCGCCCTCGTCGGATTGCTCGCGCCTGCCGCCGGGACAGTGCGGCTTTTCGGCCAACCGGTGCGCGGCGCCGGCGGGCGGGCCTATACCGCGATCCGCCGCCGTTTCGGAATGTTGTTCCAGCAGGGCGCGCTGTTTTCGGCGCTCCCGGTTTTCGACAACATCGCGTTTCCGCTGCGCGAATTGAAGGTGCTGGACGAGGCCACGATCCGCGCGCTGGTATTGATGAAACTCGCATTGGTCGAACTCGGCCCCGAACACGCCGCGCTGATGCCCGCCGAGCTTTCCGGCGGCATGGTCAAGCGGGTGGCGCTGGCGCGCGCGCTGGCGCTGGAGCCGGAACTGCTGGTACTCGACGAGCCGACTTCCGGACTCGACCCCGGACGCGCCCGCAGTTTCGTACAATTGATCCGCACGCTCAAGGCAGAGTTGGGATTCACGATTGTCATGGTCACGCACGACCTCGATACGCTTTCCGATCTTGCCGGGCGCTGCGCTGTCCTCGCCGACAAACGCCTCATCGCCGATGGCCCGCTTGCAGAAGTACGCGCATTCGACCACCCCTTCATCCGGGAATTTTTCCGCAGCGCCTCTTGAAAGTCCAACCCAAGGAATCCTGATCCATGGAAGACCGCGCCCATGCCCTGATCGCCGGAATATTCGCGATTGCGTTCATCATCGCCGCCGTGCTGGTTTTCTGGTGGTTCGGCGGAAAGCACGAGGAAACGCGCGACTTCCTCGTCGTGTCGCACCAGAGCGTCACCGGCCTCGGAGTGGAAGGGCATGTGCGCTATCGCGGCATCCGGATCGGGCGCGTCGAAAGCATCGCGCTGGATCCGGTCAGCCGGAAGGACATCCTTGTCCGCATCAGCATCGCCAGCAGCACTCCGGTCACCAAAGGCACCTACGCCAAGCTCGGCTATCAGGGATTGACCGGAATCGCTCATGTCCAGCTCGATGACGATGGGAACGATCCCAGTCCATTCGCTGCACAGAACGATGATTTGCCGCGAATCCCGATGCGTCCCTCCCTTCTTGAGGAACTCTCCGAAGACACTACGGAAACCCTGAACGAGGTACGGAAACTGCTCGCCAACCTCAATACCCTGCTGACCCCGGAAAACCGGCGCCAGATCGAAAGAATCCTCGCCAACACCAGCGCCGCGAGCGAACATCTGAACGCCTCGCTCGCCGCAACCGAGAGGCTTCTCCAGGACGAAAACATGAAACGGATCGGCCCCTCGATCGCCAATATTGAAGGCGCGACGAAACAGGCCCAATCCCTGCTGGAGGAAATACGCGCGCTGACTCCGCGCCTTGGGGCGCTGCTCGAAAAAACCAGCCGCGCCGTCGAATCCGTTGGCGATAGCGGCCTTGCCGAAACCGCTTCGCAACTCAACGAAACCGCGCGCGATGTCGGCGCGGCTTCACGCCAACTGCATCGTTTTCTCGATCAACTCGAAGCCGCGCCGCAGAGCCTCATCCTCGGCGCTCCGGCGCAGCCGCCGGGGCCGGGCGAACCCGGCTTCAAGGCAGCCAAGCCCTGAAAATATCCAACCCGCGCTTTCCGAGCCTTCCATGACAATCAACTTTCTCCCGCGCCGCCCATTTCCATTCCCGCTGCTCGCCTGCTTCCTGCTATCCGCATGCAGCCTGAGCTCGCGCCTCGAACAGGTGCCGCTGGCGCGTTTCGACCTCGGGCCGCCCCCGTCGGCCACAGCAGCCAGCGAAAAAAATATTCCACTCGCGATCGAGGTACGCCTGCCTTCGTGGCTCGATTCGACCGCGATGAACTACCGCCTGCTCTACGAAAATCCGCGCCGGATGCACGAATACGCCTTCAGCCGCTGGGCGGCGCCGCCTTCGCAATTATTGACGCAAGCCCTGCAAACGCGCCTGGGCGAAATTCCGCCTGCCTCTTCGTCGTCCTGCCTGCTGCGCATCGAGGTCGACGAATTTGCCCAGTTTTTTCATGAGCCCGCGACGAGCGTCGGGCTCATCGACGCGCGTATTGTTCTTTTCGACAAAAAGCGCCAGCCCCTGGCCCGGACGCACTACCATGGCGAATACCCTGCCGCCTCCCCCGACGCGCAAGGCGGAGTTGCCGCCCTCGGCGAGGCCGCCGCCGACCTGGCAGAAAAAACCCTCGGCTGGCGCGACGAGCTGAAAGCGAAAGCCCTCATGAATGCCTGCCTGCCATAAGCGCCGCAACGATTCTGAAGTCCTCATTGCATTTTCAATTTAGAAAGGAAATACACGATGAACGCACCGGAAAACACTGCCATCCTGCTTCGCGAAGACCGCGCCGACGGCCTGACGACCCTGACTTTGAATCGTCCGGCCCAATTCAACAGTCTTTCGCAAAACCTGATCGCCGAATTGCAGCAGGCACTGGAAGCCATCGGCGCCGACTCAAAAGTGCGCGTCGTCGTATTGGCGGGCGCGGGCAAGGTCTTTTGCACCGGGCACGACCTGAAGGAAATGCGCGCCAATCTCAACAAGGCCGCAATGCAGGCGCTTTTTTCCCAATGCGCCAAACTCATGATGACGATCCAGCGGATCCCGCAGCCGGTGATCGCCCGCGTCCATCACATTGCCACCGCCGCCGGTTGCCAACTCGTCGCCACCTGCGACCTGGCAGTCGCCGCCGATGTCGCCCGCTTCGCCGTTTCCGGCATCAATGTGGGACTCTTCTGCTCCACGCCCGCCGTCGCGCTCTCGCGCAACCTCGGACGCAAGGCGGCGCTGGAAATGCTGCTGACCGGGGATTTCATCGACGCCATGGAAGCCAAGGCGCGCGGGCTCATCAACCGCGTCGTCCCGGCAGACGCGCTCGATGCCGAAATCGAGCGCCTGGCAAAATCCATCATCGACAAAAGCCCGCTCGCCATCGCCACCGGAAAAGGGATGTTCTACCGCCAACTGGAAATGGGCGCCGAAGCCGCCTACCAGTTCGCCGCCGAAGTCATGGCCTGCAACACAATCGCCGACGACGCTGCCGAGGGCATCGACGCCTTCATGCAGAAACGCTCGCCGGTGTGGACGGGGAAATAGGCTTGCCTGCACTTGCCGCCCGATTTGTTCCTGTTCGCCCCGCAATCAAGGGTTGATTTTCAAGGTATGCGGGATGGGTAGCGCGGCAATCGGCCAGCCGCCGCAAATCGCGCCAAAGAAACCCGGGAGCAGGGATCGGCATCTTCCCCTGGATCCTGCGACTCCGCTTCGCTACGCGCAGGATGACGGGTCAGGGGCCATACTCCGTCATCCTGTGCGAAGTCGCAGGATCCAGTGTGCAGGATGGGGGGTTTCTTGAGAGAGCGAAGCGAAACCCATCATTTCTCCCTCTGGAACTCCGATAGGTTTCGCTGGCGCTCTATCCATCCTGCGCACTTGGGCTGAATTTTCTAAATTTACTTAAAGAATGTTTCGCTACAGTAGTGAATTTCAAACAAGAATTATTCCAGTAATTTAGAAAATCAACTACGATTTTTCTCTTCTCCCTCGCTCCGGGCGGCGACGACGCGCGCGTCGGCGCCGCCCCGCGCCAGGCGCAGGGTGATCGCATCGCCCGGCGTCAATGTCGCGGCCTCGCGCACGATCCTGCCTTCGCTGTCGCGGACGACGGCGAAACCGCGTTTCAACACGGCTTCCGGATTGAGATGTTCCAGTCCGGCGCCGAGGCGGTCGAGAATGGCTTCGCGTTGTTGCAACTCGCGATCGAGCGCGGCGGAAAGGCGCAGCGCGAAGGCTTCCAGGCGTTCCGCGCGACGCTTGCTGTCGGGCCGCGCGTGGCGCAAGCGCAAACATTGATCCTGCAAACGCAGGGCAAGGCCTCCGAGGCGTTGCCGCCAGGCCAGCGCGAGACGCCGCCCCAGCGCGACGGCGGCGCGCTGGTTTTCCCCGATCCGCGCGGCGGGATGCTTGAGGCGGGCGTGCAGATGGTCGAGGCGCTGCGCACGGTCGGAGCATTGGCGCGAAAAACGCTCGCGGAGAATCCGTTCCAGCGATTCCAGGCGCTGCAACACGGCAGCGCATTCCGGGGCCGCGATTTCGGCGGCGGCGGTCGGAGTCGAGGCGCGGCAATCTGCGGCAAAGTCGGCCAGCGTGACATCGGTTTCATGGCCGACGCCGCTGATGACGGGAATGGAAGATGCGCGAATGGCGCGCGCCACGGCTTCGTCGTTGAAGCTCCAGAGGTCTTCGATGCTGCCGCCGCCACGACAGACGATCAGCACTTCGCAGCCATCGCTTTCGGCACGCGCGCTGGCGCGCAGGATCGCCGCCGCGATGGAAGCGCCGGCGCCCTCGCCCTGCACCGGCGTGGGGTAGAGGACAATCCGCGTCTGCGGAGCACGGCGGGAAAGCGTCCTCAGCACGTCGGAGAGCGCCGCCGCCTGCGGCGAGGTAACGATGCCGATTGAGCGCGGAAAAGGCGGCAGGCTCCGCTTGTGTATGGGATCGAACAGCCCTTCCTGTTCCAGTTTCTGTTTCAGCCGCAGGAAGCGCTCATACAAATCGCCCTGTCCGGCGCGACGCACATTTTCGATATTCAACTGGAAATCGCCGCGCGCTTCGTACAGCGTCAGCCGCGCCTGCACGACGACATTCTGGCCGTTTTCCAGCCGCCAGCCGAGCAACTGCGCACGGCTGCGGAAAAAGGTGCAACGCACCTGCGCCGCCGCGTCCTTCAGCGAAAAATAAATATGCCCGGAAGCGGCGTGGGTCAAACTGGAGATTTCGCCGGCAACCCGGCACAATGGAAATTCCGTTTCCAGCAAACGCCGCGCCGCGCGGTTGAGCTGGCTGACCGACAAGGGCGCGGAATTTTCCTGCGTCACGCCTGGAAGCGAAGCGCCGGAGACGGATTCGGGCGAATCGGAAAAAGGGGAAGGAATCGACATCAGGGCATTGTATAGGATGCCTTATGCGAGTTTCCGGGTAGCGAAAAGTCTGGCGAAGCGCCCCAAGGCGTCCCCCACCGGCTCTTCACAGCGTATCCTGCGGATACATGAATGTAATACTCCTGTAACCATGCGCCCAAGCGCCGCATTACCCCGGAAAGAAGGCTAAGACTTTTTATAACCATATGATTTTAAATAATTTTCAATGATTTGCCCAGTTTCTGGTCAAGGTAAGGAAAAGCCTTACGGAGACCAGACTTAGCGTTTTTTGTAACAGGCTGTTAACAGAGTTATCCACAGTTTTTGTGGATAACCTTCAGGATGCTCGGAACAACCAGAAAGCATAAGGCGCTTGCCATCGACCCCGGCCCGCGTTAAAGTTGCCGCCTTACAAGTTTTCGCCTGGAGTTAGCGTGTTTGAAATCATCCGAGCGGCTGGATGGCCCATCTGGCCTTTGCTGTTGGCATCGATCATCGCAGTTGCGCTGATCATCGAACGTCTCATCGCCTTGCGCCGCACCAGGGTCGTACCGGCGGGGCTGCTGCAACGGGCGCTGTCCGAATACCGCCAACGCGGCGCCAGCGACGCGCTGGCGATGGAGTTTGAAAAACATTCGCCGCTCGGCCGCGTGCTCGCCGCCGGCCTGCGCAATGCAAACGCCTCGCGCGAAGCGACGAAGGAAGCGATCGAAGAGACCGGGCGTGCCGTGACGCACGAACTGGAAACCTACCTGACCACGCTCGGCACCATCGCTTCGATCGCCCCGCTGATGGGGCTTTTCGGCACCGTCGTCGGCATGATCGAGATTTTCAGTTCCCAGTCGCCGACCGGAAGCAACCCGGCGCAGCTTGCCAGCGGCATTGCCATCGCGCTCTACAATACCGGCCTCGGCCTGGTCATCGCGATTCCGAGCATGATTTTCTGGCGTCATTTCCGGGCGCTGGTCGACAGCTTGGTCATCGACATGGAGCAGCAGGCCATCCGTTTGGTCGAAGTCATCCACGGCAACAGGGCGTAGGCGAAATACGAAGATGAATTTCCGCCGAGGCGCTTCCCGGGAAGAACCGGAAATCAACCTGATTCCGATGATCGACGTCTTGCTCGTGATCATCATCTTCCTGATGCTGACGACGACCTATTCCCGTTTCAGCGGACTGGAAATCAACCTGCCGACCGCAGATGTCGAGCAAAAGGAAGAACGCTCTTCCGAAATCAGCGTCGAAATCACCGCCCTGGGCCAGATCCTGGTCAACCGCTCGCCCCTGCCGGATTCCGAAGTCAGCACGATTGCCGGCGCCCTCTCCCATGCCGCCACCGAGATCAAGGATCCGGTCATCGTCATCAACGCCGATGCCAAGGCCATACACCAGCGCGTCATCGACGTCATGCAGGCGGCGCAGAATGCGGGTTATCCGCGCCTGACCTTCGCCACGCAATCCCGTCCTCCCGCTTCTGCTTCTGCTCCCGCCGCCCCCTCCCCGCACTCGCGCTGACCGATGAAGTCCCTGCGCGAATGCCTGCCCCGGATGTGGTACCAATCGGCGCTGGCAGCCTCGCTCCTTCCGCTTCTTCCCCTCTCCTGGCTCTTTGCCGCGCTCTCTGCCCTGCGCCGCCGCCTTTATCGCAGCGGCCTGCTGAAAGGCGCGCGCCTGCCGGTTCCGGTCATCGTCGTCGGCAATATCACCGTCGGCGGCAGCGGCAAAACGCCGCTCACGCTCGCGCTGGTCGAGGCGCTCTCCGCGCGCGGCTGGCATCCCGGCATCATCAGCCGTGGCCACGGACGAAAAAACGCAGGGAAAGCGCAACGCCCGGTACACAGGGACGACGATCCGCAGGAGGTCGGCGACGAGGCTCTCCTGCTCGCGCGCAACAGCGGCGTTCCCGTCTACATCGGGGCCGACCGCGCCGCCGCCGGCAGGGCGCTGCTGGAAGCGCATCCGCAGTGCGACCTGCTGATCAGCGATGACGGCTTGCAGCATTACCGCCTGTGCCGCGATTTTGAAATCGCGCTCTTCGATGTGCGCGGCGCCGGGAATGGCCATTTGCTCCCCGCCGGTCCGCTGCGCGAACCGCTCTCGCGTCTTTCCACGGCTGACGCGGTGGTCTGGAACGGCTTGCCGCCGGTCATGCTCGTCATCCACATTGCCCAGCGCCTGAAGCCAGCCCCCCGGAGCTACCAAATGCAGCTTGTCGCGCAGCCCTTCGTCGCGCTCGACGACCCGGCGCGTTCCTGCGCCGCCGCCGACCTGGCCGGAAAAAAACTCCATGCGCTGGCCGGCATCGGCAACCCGGAACGCTTCTTCGCGCAGCTTGCGGCGCTCGGCCTGGAGTTCACACCGCGCGCCTTTCCCGATCACCATCCCTATTGCGCCGCCGATCTCGAATTCGCGCGCGACGGCATTCTCCTGCTGACCGAAAAGGATGCGGTAAAATGCGCCGGACTGTTCCCCGGCCAGGCTTGGGTATTGCCGGTGCGCGCCGAACCCGACCCCGATTTGCTTGAACACCTGTCGAGCGCAATCCCCGCCATTCATGGCGGGATCAGCAAGACATAGCGTAACAGGCGCCAAAGGCGCCCCACATTGTGTCGAGGAATCCCCAACCTTCACTCAAAAAATCCTGGAGAAAATCAATGGACGCAAGGCTGCTTGACATCCTGGTCTGCCCCCTGTGCAAGAGCAACCTCGAATACGGCAAGGCGGACGAAAAGAATTCCGTCCCCGAATTGATCTGCAAACCCTGCCGGCTCGCCTTTCCGGTTCGCGACGACATCCCGATCATGCTCGAAGACGAAGCGCGGCGGATCGAAGATCCCGCCTGAAAGCCCGAATGAAAAAGCGCGACGAGCCCCCAGGGACAGCGCCTTCCCCGGCGCCAGCCGATGCACTCCGCTTCAAGGTCGTCATCCCCGCGCGTTACGCATCGACGCGGCTGCCGGCCAAGGCCCTGCTCGATCTCGGCGGCAAGCCGATGGTCGTGCGCGTCGCCGAACGCGCTGCCTCTTCCGGCGCGGAAGAAATCTGGGTCGCGACGGATCACGCCGACATCCTCAAGGCCGTGGAAGCGCACGGTTTCAACGCCCTGCTCACCGCCCCCGGACATCCCACCGGAACCGACCGGCTGGCCGAAGTCGCGCGCTTGCGCGGCTGGGGCGACGAGGAAATCGTCGTCAATGTGCAGGGCGACGAGCCTCGCATCGCTCCCGAACTGATCGGGCAACTGGCGCAGCAACTGTCCAACAGCGGCGCGGCGATTGCGACTGCGGCGCATCCCCTTGTGGACGCCGCCGAATTTTTCAATCCTTCGATCGTCAAGCTCGTCTGCCGCGACAACGGCGACGCGCTCTATTTTTCCCGCGCCCCGATTCCCTACGCGCGCGAGCATTTTTCGACCGAAGCCCCCGCCGCGAGCCTGCCGCCGCAATTTCCCGCCTTCCGGCATATCGGCCTTTACGCTTACCGGGTCTCCTTCCTGCACGACTATGCCGGCCTTTCCCCCGCGCCAATCGAGTCCTTCGAGGCGCTGGAACAATTGCGCGCGCTCTGGCACGGCTACCGGATCAGCGTCGCCATCAGCGCGCATCCTCCCGCGCCGGGCGTCGATACCCCGGAGGATGCCGAACGAATGCGAAAATGGTTTGACCGTGAGGCCAATTGCAGGTAATTTCCCTCTTTCCATTCATATCCAAGGAGACAACACCATGAGATTGATTCTGTTGGGCGCTCCCGGCGCCGGCAAGGGCACGCAGGCGCAATATATCTGCGAAAAATTCGGAATTCCCCAGATTTCCACGGGCGACATGCTGCGCGCGGCGGTCAAGGCGGGAACCCCGCTGGGCATCGAAGCGAAGAAAATCATGGATGCGGGCGGCCTCGTTTCCGACGACATCATCATCGGCCTGGTCAAGGATCGCCTCACCCGCGACGACTGCAAGAAAGGCTATCTCTTCGACGGCTTTCCGCGCACGATCCCGCAAGCCGACGCGATGAAGGCCGCAAACGTCGCGCTCGACTTCGTGCTCGAAATCGACGTTCCCGACAGCGACATCATCGAACGCATGAGCGGACGCCGCGTCCATGTCGCTTCCGGGCGCACCTACCACGTCCGTTTCAACCCGCCGAAAACCGCCGGAAAGGACGACCTCACCGGCGAAGCCCTGATCCAGCGCGACGACGACAAGGAAGAAACCGTCAGGAAACGCCTCGACGTCTATCACGCCCAAACCAAGCCGCTGGTCGATTACTACTCTTCGTGGGCGGCTTCGGGCGACGCGAAGGCGCCGCGCTGCCGCAGGATTTCCGGCACCGGCAGCGTCGACGAAATCACGCGGCGCGTTTTCGACGCCTTGAAATAAGGCACGCCATTCCATGACGGCTCCGATTCACGCCTTTTACGCCCAGTCGGGCGGCGTCACGGCGGTGATCAACGCCACCGCCTGCGGCGTCATCGAAACCGCGCGGCGCTGTGTGGAAGAAGGGAATCCGCGAATCGGCAAGGTCTTCGCAGGCGCCGACGGCATCCTCGGCGCCCTGTTCGAGGATCTGATCGACACCAGCCTGGAACCCGACGCCGCGATTGCGCGCCTGCGGCACACGCCGGGCGGCGCTTTCGGCTCCTGCCGTTTCAAGCTCAAGGACCCCAGGGAAGAACGGGCCTTGTTCGAGCGCCTGCTCAGCGTCTTCCAGGCGCACGGGATCGGTTATTTCTTCTACAACGGCGGCGGCGATTCGATGGACACGGCAGCCAAGGTCGCGCGTTTCGCGTCCGAAGCCGGGGTTCCGCTCACCGTGATCGGAATTCCGAAAACGGTCGACAACGACCTGACGCAGACCGACACCTGCCCCGGCTTCGCTTCCGCCGCAAAATACGTCGCCACCTCGATGCGCGAAGCCGGACTCGATGTCGCCTCGATGGCGCGAACCTCGACAAAAATCTTCGTGATGGAAGTCATGGGACGCCACGCCGGCTGGCTCACCGCCGCCTGTGGCCTGGCAAGCGAAGGCAGCGAGGGGGACGAGACCCCGCCGCACCTCCTTCTCTTTCCGGAAATCCCGTTCGACGAAAAAATCTTCCTGCCGCGCGTCGAGCATTGCGTGACGCGCTATGGCTTCTGCTGCATTGCCGTTTCGGAAGGCGCGCGCGACACCAGCGGGAAATTCCTTTCCGAACAAGGCGTGCGCGATGCCTTTGGTCACGCCCAGCTTGGCGGCGCAGGGCAAGTGGTCGCCCAGCGGATCAAGGAAGCGCTCGGCCTGAAATACCATTGGGCGCTGCCGGATTACCTGCAACGCTCGGCCCGTCACCTGGCCTCGCAGACTGATCTCGAACAATCGTATGCTCTTGGCAAGGCGGCGGTGGAATTCGCGCTTGCCGGCGAAAATGCGATAATGCCGACGGTCGTGCGCCTCTCGGACAAACCTTACCGATGGAAAATCGGTTCGGCGCCGCTCGAAGAAGTCGCCAACGTCGAACGCAAGCTGCCGCGCGAATTCATCCGCGACGACGGCTTCCACATCAGCGACGCCTGCCGCGTCTGGCTTGCGCCGCTGATCGCCGGAGAAGCGTATCCGCCGTACCGTGACGGCCTGCCCGACTATGCAAGATTCATGAATACCCGCGTACCGAAACGCTTGCCGGCCTTTGCGTTGAAAATTTAAAATGGCTGGGCGCTGCGAAAGGCGAAAGCGCGAAAAATGTATTTTCCACATCAGCTGAAATCGTTTCATCTCAAGTACCCACCCATCTTTTCAAGGAGGAGCAGTATATGTCGGCAGCATTGATTCTGGCGCTGGTTGGCGCACTCTTCGCCGTGGCTTACGGCGCGGGAATGAGCAGCAAAATTCTCGCGTTACCGGCAGGCAACGAGCGGATGCAGCAAATCGCCAAGGCGATCCAGGAAGGGGCTTCGGCCTACCTGAGCAAGCAATACACAACGATCGGCATCGTTGGCGTCGTTCTCTTCGTCGTCATCGGTTTCCTGCTTTCCTGGCCGATGGCCATCGGTTTCCTGATCGGGGCGCTGCTCTCCGGGGCCACCGGCTTCATCGGCATGAACGTCTCGGTACGCGCCAACGTGCGCACCGCCGAAGCCGCGCGCAACGGCATCGCCCCGGCGCTCGATGTCGCCTTCAAGGGCGGCGCGATCACCGGAATGCTCGTCGTCGGCCTGGGGCTGCTCGGCGTCGCCGGTTACTACGGCATCCTCAAGGCGATGGGCGGCGACCTGCACCACATCGTCCAGCCGCTCGTCGGCCTGGCCTTTGGCGGTTCGCTGATTTCGATCTTCGCGCGTCTTGGCGGCGGCATCTTCACCAAGGGTGCGGACGTCGGTGCCGATCTCGTCGGCAAGGTCGAAGCCGGAATCCCCGAAGACGACCCGCGCAACCCGGCGGTCATTGCCGACAACGTTGGCGACAACGTCGGCGACTGCGCCGGCATGGCGGCCGACCTCTTTGAAACCTACGCGGTCACGGTCGTCGCGACGATGGTCCTTGGCGCGCTGATGCTCAAGGGCGTGCCCAATGCCAGCGACAACCTCGTCGTCTACCCGCTGGTGCTGGGCGCGATCTCGATCGTCGCCTCGATCATCGGCACCTTCTTCGTCAAGACCTCCGAAGGCGGCAAGATCATGTCCGCGCTTTATCGCGGCCTGGCGGTTGCCGGCGTGCTCGCCCTGATCGGCTTCTATCCGGCCACGACCTGGATGCTCGGCGAAGGCATCTCCCTGCCTGGCGGCGAAGTCATCAGCTCCATGTCCATCTTCGGCGCCGCCGTCATCGGCCTCGTGCTCACCGGCCTCCTGGTCTGGATCACCGAGTACTACACCGGCACCGAATTTGCCCCGGTCAAGCATGTCGCCTCCTCCTGCCAGACCGGCCACGCGACCAACATCATCGCCGGCCTCGGCGTCTCGATGAAAGCCTGCGCGCTGCCGGTGCTCTGCGTCTGCGCCTCGATCTGGGGCGCGTACCACCTGGCCGGCCTGTACGGCATCGCCATCGCCGCGACCTCGATGCTCTCGATGACCGGCATCATCGTCGCGCTCGACGCCTACGGCCCGATCACCGACAACGCTGGCGGGATTGCCGAAATGTCCGAACTTCCCCCTTCCGTCCGCGCCGTCACCGACCCGCTCGATGCCGTCGGCAACACCACGAAGGCCGTCACGAAGGGCTACGCCATCGGCTCCGCCGGCCTGGCCGCGCTCGTCCTCTTCGCCGACTACACCCACGCCCTCGAAGCCGCAACGGGCGCTGTTCCGCGTTTCGACCTGTCCGACCATAACGTCATCATCGGCCTCTTCATCGGCGGCCTGATTCCCTACCTCTTCGGCGCGATGGCGATGGAAGCGGTCGGCCGCGCCGCTGGTTCCGTCGTGCTCGAAGTGCGCCGCCAGTTCAAGGAAATCGCCGGCATCATGGAAGGCACCGCCAAGCCCGACTACTCGCGCGCCGTCGGCATGCTGACCTCCGCCGCGATCAAGGAAATGGTCATCCCCTCGCTCCTGCCGGTCCTCGTTCCAGTCATCGTCGGCCTGATCCTCGGACCGAAGGCCCTGGGCGGACTCCTGATGGGCACCATCATCACCGGCCTCTTCGTCGCCATCTCGATGACGACCGGCGGCGGCGCGTGGGACAACGCGAAGAAATACATCGAAGACGGCAACTTCGGCGGCAAGGGCTCCGAAGCCCACAAAGCCGCCGTCACCGGCGACACCGTAGGCGACCCCTACAAGGACACCGCCGGCCCCGCCGTCAACCCGCTGATCAAGATCATCAACATCGTCGCCCTGATGATCGTTCCGCTGGTCGCCTGAAACTTGTATTGAACCCGAGGGACGGCAATCCGCCGTCCCTTTTTTTGGATGGATTTTCTAAATCTGTTTAAATAATTATTTGATGAAACTTTTTACGGTAGCGAAATATTATTTAAACAAATTTAGAAAATTTGCATGTAGCATATAGATTTGTGTGAGCGCAGCGAAGCCCAACATTTTTCCCTCTGGAATTCCGATGGATTTCGCTTCGCTCTCTCAAGAAACACCCCCTCCTGCACACTGGATCCTGCGACTTCGCGCAGGATGACGGAGCGTGCGTACCGGCGGCCCTGACTCGTCATCCTGCGCGTAGCGAAGCAGAATCGCAGGATCCAGAGGAGGATGCCAATCCCTGCCCCCGGGTTTCTTCGGCGCGATTTGCGGCGGCGGGCCGATGAAGCGCTACCCATCCTGCATCCCGGATTGATTCGCGCCGCTCGCGATGGCGGGTTTTCGTAGGGGCGACCGTCCCCGGTCTCCCCTACAGAACAATCAAATGATCGGTTCCCCTGCGCTCAACCCAGGCGATGCACTGGATCCTGCGACTTCGCGCAGGATGACGGAGTGTTGTGCGTACCGGTGGCCCTGACTCGTCATCCTGCGCGTAGCAAAGCGGAGTCGCAGGAATTTCCGGCGCTTCGCGCCGCACGATGAGGACGGGCGGATTGCCATCCGCCCCTACAAGCCGGCGCTATATATATATTCGGCAGCAGATTTTCTAAATTACTATAATAATTTTTAATAGAAACTATTTACTGTAACCAAACATTATTTAATCTAATTTAGAAAATAAAACACTCCTCCTCCGACCGCGATCCATTTCCAGCACCACTAAAAAATTCCTTAAGGCGACAGAGCGGAAAACCGCACTAAAATTCCAGGATTCGCGCTTCTCCCTTCGCGCATCGCCGAAAGATTCTCTATGGCTTATGAACTGATCGCCGCCGTCGACCTGGGTTCCAACAGTTTCCGCCTGCAAGTGGGGCGGGTGGTCGAGAACCGGATTTATCCTCTCGGCGGGCTCAAGGAGCCGGTGCGCCTGGCTTCCGGGCTGTGCAAACGCGAGCCCATCGCGCCGAATACGAATGTGAGGGTGATATGACAGATAAACCTTCACTGACGCCGGGCGGAGATGATTCGGATTTTTACAAACAGGTTGCGGATTTGCTGGCTGCGGCCCGCCAATACGCAAAACGGCAGTTGGATAACACCATCGTTGTGAGCTATTACGAAATCGGACGGAGGATTGTCGAGCGTGAGCAGCAGGGACAAAAACGGGCGCAGTATGGCGCGAAGCTGATAAAAGGCTTGTCGGAGTATTTGACAAATCAATATGGCAAAGGGTTTTCCGTCCCGAATTTAAGGAATATCAGGCAATTTTATCTCGTGTATTCCCCAGCGCTTGAAAGACCGCCCGCCGGATTGCCGGAAAAACGCTATACGCTGTCTAGCGTTTTGGACGAAAGTCCGCAAAAAGGGGAGGCTCTGCCTGCCCAATTCAAATTGGGTTGGTCGCATTACCAGATTTTGATGCGAATCGAAAACGACGCCGCCCGCCGTTTTTACGAAATCGAAACAGCCAGTCAGCAATGGTCGGTCAGGCAGTTGCAGCGCCAGCTTGGAAGTTCGCTCTATGAACGCTTGGCGCTCTCGCGCGACAAGGATAAAATTATGTCACTGGCAATCGAAGGCCAGACCGTGGAAGGCCCTCGCGATATATTCAAATTTCCTTATGTGCTGGAATTCACCGGGCTTGGGGAGCGGCCGGAGTACAGCGAAACCGAATTGGAACAGGCTCTGATCGACAACTTGCAAAAATTCCTGCTTGAGCTTGGCAAAGGCTTTTTGTTTGAGGCACGGCAAAAGCGGTTTTCGTTTGAAGAAAAATCGTTTTATGTCGACCTCGTGTTCTATAACCGGCTGCTCAAATGCTATGTCCTGATTGACCTCAAGCTTGCGGAACTGAAGCATCAGGACCTCGGCCAGATGCAGATGTACGTCCATTATTTCGATCGCTTCGTCAAGACGAATGACGAACATCCGACCGTGGGCATTTTGCTTTGCCAGGAAAAGAATGACGCGATTGTCGAATTAACGCTTCCCAAAGGCGAGAATATCTACGCTTCCGAATATAGCCTGTACTTGCCGGACAAAACCTTGTTGCAACATAAGCTGGCGGAGTGGGTCGAGGAGTTCGAGGAAAAACATGGAGAAACCTCAAAATGAAACTCCGGTTCAGAAATATCCTGCACAAACCGCCACGCCGCGCGCGGGGCATCCTTTGAAAGATTCTCTATGGCTTATGAACTGATCGCCGCCGTCGACCTGGGTTCCAACAGTTTCCGCCTGCAAGTGGGGCGGGTGGTCGAGAACCAGATTTATCCTCTCGACGGGCTCAAGGAGCCGGTGCGCCTGGCTTCCGGGCTGACGAAAACGAACGAGCTCGACGAGGATTCCCGGATGCGCGCGCTACAGACCCTGGCGCGCTTCGGCGAGCGTTTGCGCAGGTTTTCGCCGGAAACGGTGCGCGCGGTGGCGACCAACACCTTGCGCGTGGCAAAAAATACGGCGGGATTCCTGGCCGAGGCCGAGGCGACGCTCGGTTTTCCGATCGAGATCATTTCCGGCCATGAGGAAGCGCGCCTGATTTATGTTGGGGTCACTCACGCGCTGCCTCCTGCGCGGCACAGGCGCCTGGTCGTCGATATCGGCGGCGGGTCGACCGAAGCGATCATCGGCAGCGGCCATTCCCCGCGATTGCTGGAATCGCTGCATATGGGTTGCGTCAATTATTCGCTGCGATTCTTTCCGGAGGGCGAAGTCAACAAGAAGTCGATGCGCACAGCGGAGCTTTCGGCAGCGGCGACCCTTTCGGGCATCGCGCAGGCTTACCTCCACTGCGGCTGGCGCGAAGCGATCGGTTCTTCCGGCTCGGCGCACGCGCTCTCCGATCTGCTGGAACAGAACGGCCTGAATCCGAACTCGGAAACCGGCATCACCCGCGAGGGCTTGCAGCGCTTGCGCGCCCTGCTGTTGCAGGCGGGTAATACGGCGCGTCTCAAGCTGGAAGGCTTGCGCAGCGAGCGCGTGCCGGTGCTGGCGGGCGGCCTGGCGATCATGAACGCGGTTTTTGAGACCCTCGACATCGAACATATGCGCTACGCCGACGGCGCGCTGCGGCTCGGCGTGCTCTACGATCTGCTGGGCCGCACCCACCATGACGACATGCGGGACACCACCGTCGCGCAGTTGATGGATCGCTATCAGGTCGATATGCGCCAGGCCGAGCGGGTCGAAAGGAGCGCCTGCCATTTCCTGGCGCAACTGCACGGCGAGGAGAAGAAAAAACCGAAAAAAACCGGCACGCGCGCCGAAGAGTCGCTTTTCCTCGCCTGGGCGGCACGCCTTCACGAAATCGGCATCTCGGTCAGTCACGGCGCCTATCACAAGCACGGCGCCTATATCCTCTCCTTTGCCGACCTGCCGGGTTTTTCCGCCAGGGAACAGCACCGGATCGCCTGGCTGGTGCTCTACCATCGCGGCAAGCTGGACAAACTGACGCAGCTTTTCCCGATGATGGGCGCGCACAAAATCAGCGAGCACAAACGGGAAGAACAACTGATGGTTTTTTCCCTTCGCCTCGCCGTCCTGCTCCATCGCGGCCGCAACCCGCAGATGTCCCCCTCGGGTTTCTGCCGCGTCCGCCACGAACACAGGGAGGAGGGCGAGAAATTCATCCTCGAACTCTCCCCCGGCTGGCTTGAGGAACACCCGCTTTCGGCGGTGGAACTGGAAGACGAAAGAAGCAGTTGGCAACGCGTCGGCATCGAGCTGGAGATTCGTCCGGGCGCGTTTTGCAAGGAGGCATGACACTCGTCCTGCAGGGACGGAAAAACTCCCTCCGGCCCTTAAATACTCCCATTATGTAGGATGGGTAGAGCGCAGCGAAACCCATCATTTCTCCTCTTGGAACTTCGATGGGTTTCGCTGCGCTCTACCCATCCTACATACCATTTATGGGCTGGATCAATAGCGCGCCACCCAGCACAAACGCGGCACTCTCCAGTCCGGCTTGCCGTTTTCCCCTTCTCCGCCGCCGCAGACAAAAGCGTTCTGGCCGAAATCCGCCGCCAGCTCCAGCGCCCTGGGCAGAGGCAGGGAAATAACGAAAAAAGCCGGTTCCGGCGGCCAGTCCTTGTTCTCCCCCGCATCGGCAAGGTTCTCCGCAGGCAGCGTGGAATAGCCCCATTCCGACAATCTCTGCCCAAGCTGCCGCTGGCGGGAGGCGTTTTCTTCTTCCGGCAGCAAGCGCGAGGCAGGGTTGCAGGCGGTGAGGATCGCCCATGAAAAATCAGAAGGGGTTCCCGAAAACAAGGTTTCCAGCGCCGCGCAAGATTGACCGATCCGGAGATCGAGCGAAGCTCCCGTATTGGGAAAAACACGATAAAGCGCCGCCCGGTAACAGGATTCGAGAGACGCCTGTTCCGGGGAAAACGGTGAGAAAGACGGGAGTTCACGCATGGCAGCCCTTTCGGATTAGTTTTCTGTATATTTTCCCCCGGTTTTTCCGCTCGGCTTTTTTGGATATAATCTTGCCATTTATCCGACCCCCGGCCTTTGCGGCCCTTCCGCTCCATGCAGAACAAAGCTCTCCGTTTTATCGCCCTCCTGCTTGCCGCCGCTTCCCTGTCCTTTGCCGGGAACCTGTACGCGAGCGAGGAAGGAGTCGCACCGGAAGAAGCGGCAGTGCAACAGGATCCGCAGCAGACACCGCCCCCCGCCGCAGAAGAGCGTCCTTCCCTGCTCGAACGCTATACCAACAATGCGCATGATTTGCTGCTCAAGGGCTTGCAGATGGTCGGCGTCAAATACCGCCGTGGCGGCACCGATCCTGACGCGGGACTCGATTGCAGCGGTTTCGTCCAGCTTGTTTTTCGTGACGCGCTCAATGTGATCCTGCCGCGCACCTCGCGCGAAATGAGCCAGATCGGCGAAATCGTGGCGCGCGATCAGGAACTGCGTCCCGGCGACTTGGTCTTTTTCAATACGATGCGCCGCGCCTTTTCCCACGTCGGAATCTATCTCGGCGAAGGCCGTTTCCTCCACTCCCCGCGCGCAGGCAGCGAAGTCCGCGTCGAGGACATGCAGAAAAGCTACTGGCTGCAACGCTACAACGGCGCGCGCAGACTGGTGCGATCCTCCTGACAATAAAAACGCCTCCCGCCCGGTTTCAGGCAAGAGGCGCAGATTAGTAGGATGGGTAGAGCGAAGCGAAACCCATCGTTTCTCAATCTGGAATTCCGATGGGTTTCGCTTGCGCTCTACCCATCCTACACGCTCCCTTGTTTTTCAGACCGGGTAAATAACGGGAATTCAGAGCACGACCTCCGGATTGAGCGAATAGCGCACGGAGAGGTTCGCCTGCGCGAGAATGTGCCCTTCCATCGCCTCACGAACTTCCTTGCCGCTGAAACGGCCTTCGACCGGCAGACGCTCGATGTCGAGCGCATAAACGCTGAAGAGATAGCGATGCGGGATCGAGTCGTTCCACGGCGGACAAGGGCCGTCGTAGCCGAAGTAATCCCCGCGCATATCCTGATCGCCGTCGAACCACTGGGTGTAGTTGTTGATCCCCTGGCGCGCGCCGTGCGCCGCAGCGGGGCCGGGCTTGCCGCGCGGAACCACCTGATCGGAAAAGGCGCCTTCGGCAATCGAAGTGATCTGCGGGGGCAAGTCGATCAATACCCAGTGGAAAAAATCGACGCGCGGCAAATCGGCGGGAACGGTGCGCCCTTCGCGGTTGACGTCGTCGCCCTTGCTCGGAACGTCGAGATCGACGCAGAGGAGGACAAACGAGCGGGTGCCTTCGGGAACATCTCCCCAGGCCAAATGGGGATTGCGGTTTTTGCCCAGGGCGACATGCTGGTCCGGATCGGGAATCCCGAAAACAAACTCCGCCGGAATTTTCTGCCCATCGCTAAAGCTGTTGCTGGCGAGTTTCATGAACGCTCCTTTCGTCGGTGCTTATGTCCTTTGATGCGAATCTTCCGCCGCGCCTCATTCCACGTGGGAAAGTCTGACCTGACGCCTGAAATCGCGCAAGCGGAAACCCAGTGCCCATAGTGTAGCGAAATAAACGGCAGCCCCGAAGACGACCAGCAGGGAGAGGCGAATCACTTTTTCCATCAGCCCGAAGCGCAGCCAGTCGGCCTCGCTGCCGATGCCGAACCACAGGAATGCGCCCATCGCCAGCAGCGCGGCGGCGAGCTTGCCGTAAAAGGCCGCCCATCCCGGCTGCGGCGCATAGATGCCCTGCCGCCGCAGGCCGCGATACAAGAGCGCCGCGTTGAGGCAGGCGGCAAGCCCGATCGACAGCGCCAGACCGGCATGCCGCAATGTCCAGATAAAGGCGAGATTCATCGCCTGCGTGGCGAAAAGCGAAATCAACGCGATTTTGACCGGCGTGCGGATATTTTGTTTCGCGTAGAACGCAGGCGCCAGCACCTTGACCAGGATCAGCCCGAGCAGCCCGACGCTGTACGCGATCAGCGCCGCGCGCGTTTCTCCCACGTCGACTACCGTAAACGCGCCGTGGAAAAAGAGAGTCGCAATCAGCGGCACGCCGAGCAGCGCCAGGCCCAGCGCGGCGGGCGCGGCCAGCAGAAAGACCAGGCGCAGCCCCCAGTCGAGCACCTGCCCGTATTCCTCGTGACGCGCGCCGGCATGGCAAGCCGAAAGCACGGGCAAGAGAATCGTCCCGAGCGCGGCGCCGAGCACGCCGGAAGGAAACTCCATCAGCCGGTCGGCGTAATACAGCCAGGAGACGCTGCCATCCCTCAAAAAGGAAGCGAAGGCCGTGTTGATCAAGAGGCTGATCTGCGACACGGAAACGCCGAGCATCGCCGGAGCCATCAGGGTCAGGATGCGGCGCACGCCGGGGTCGCGCCAGGCATCGAGCAAGGCGCGGCGGCAGAACGAAATGCGCGGCAGCATCCCGATGCGCTTCAGTGCCGGCAATTGCAGCGCCAGTTGCAGGATGCCGCCGATGAACACCGCCCACGCCAGCGCCATCACCGGCGGATCGAACCACGGCGCGGCGAACAGCGCCATGAAAATGAACGAAAGATTGAGCAGCACCGGCGTGAAGGCCGGCACTCCGAAACGCCCCCAGGTATTGAGCAACCCCGCCGCGAGCGCGGTCAGGGACATGAAAAAGATATAGGGAAAGGTGATCCGCGTCAGCGCCACCGTCAATTCAAATTTCTCGCCTGTTGCCGCGAATCCAGGGGCAGAGACAATCACCAGCACCGGAGCGCACAGCACGCCCAGGATGCTGATCAGGAGCAGCGCGAAAAAAAGCAGCGTCGCGACATGATCGACCAGACGCTTGGTTTCCCCCACGCCCTTCTGATTCCGGTATTCCCCCAGCACCGGCACAAAGGCTTGCGAAAACGCGCCTTCGGCAAACAGGCGGCGCAACAGGTTCGGCAATTTGAACGCGACAAAAAAAGCATCCGTCAGCACCCCGGTGCGGAAGGAATGCGCAATCACGGCATCGCGCACAAAGCCGAGAACGCGCGAGAGCAGGGTCAAACTGCTGACGGCGGCAAGCGTTTTGAGAAGATTCATGGGGGCTTATTATTCCACGGCAAGCGTAGACTGGAATAGTTCTGAAAGAGCGTATTCCGTGGAACAGTTGGGTAATGCTCCAGTTTGAAATCATGTCGCGTTGACGACGGCAGCAGAAAAATCTCAACGATTTACTGACGGGTATGGTTACACTTCACTCATACTTGCCCCTGTCCCGAGGACTTACCCCGATGCCCAATCTGAGCTGGCCTGAAATCCGCAACCGTGCCACGCAATTCGCGCGCGACTGGCGCAATGCAACCAGCGAGCGCGCCGAAGCGCAAACATTCTGGAACGAATTTTTCGATATTTTTGGCGTCAGGCGGCGCAGCGTCGCCGTGTACGAGCAAAAGGTCCAAAAGCTACCCGACCAAGGCAAAACCAAGCAGGGCCGCATCGACCTGTTCTGGCCCGGTACGCTGCTGGCCGAGCACAAAAGCGCAGGGGAGAACCTGGACGCCGCACACACCCAGGCGCTCGATTATTTTCTCGCCCTGTCCGAAGCGGAGCGTCCCCGCTACGTGGTCGTATCCGACTTCCAGAGTTTTCGCGTTTACGACCTGGACGAGAACACCGACGCGCAATTCGCGCTCGACGAATTGCCCGCCCGCATTGCCGTGTTCGGCTTCATCGCTGGCTACACCCACGTCAAGTTGCGCGACGAGCCACAAGCCAACATCGAAGCCGTCGAAAAACTCGGCGCGCTACACGATGCGCTCAAGCGCGACGGCTACGGCCTGGATGCCAGCGGCCATGCTGGCCACCCGCTGCAAGTGTTTCTGGTGCGCGTGCTGTTCTGCCTGTTCGCCGACGACACTGGCCTGTTCACGCCCAAGGACAGCTTTCTCGACCTGATCGAAAACACGCGCGAAGACGGCAGCGACACCGGCAGCACGCTCTCGCGCCTGTTCCAGACCTTGAACACAAGGCCGCAAGCGCGCCAGCATGCCATCGCGGAAATATTTTCCGCATTCCCCTACGTCAATGGCCGCTTGTTTGAGGAATCGCTGCCCATTCCCGAATTTGACGCCGCAATGCGCGCCCTGCTGCTCGACTGCTGCCGCCTGCAATGGGCCGCCATTTCACCGGCGATCTTCGGCGCGATGTTCCAGAAAATCATCGAACTCGACGCAAAAGAACGCCGCCGCCAGCTCGGCGCGCACTATACCAGCGAGGCCAACATCCTCAAGCTGATCGGACCATTGTTCCTCGACGAATTGCGGGCTGAATTCGAGAAGGTGCGCAACGACAAAAACGCCCTGTTCGCCTTTCAAAAGAAATTACGCACCCTCAACTTTCTTGATCCCGCCTGCGGCTGCGGCAATTTTCTCGTCATCACCTACCGCGAGCTGCGCCGGCTGGAGCTCGATGTGCTTCTGGCCGCCAAAAAATTCGGCCATATCGTTGCCGGTGCGTTCAAGAGCGCCGTGCAGGTCGACGTCGATCAATTCCACGGTATCGAGATCGAGGAATTCCCGACACAGGTCGCGCAGGTCGCCATGTGGCTGACCGACCACCAGATGAACCTCGAAGCAGGCCGCGAATTCGAGTACTTCAACCGCCTGCCGCTGGAGAAATCCGCCAACATCCGCCACGGCAACGCGCTGCGCCTGGACTGGGAAGACTTCGTGCCGCCGCAGCGCCTGCAATACATCCTGGGCAATCCACCGTTCGTCGGCAAACAGCACCAGACCGGCGAGCAAAAAGAGGATATGGAATTCGTCGCCCGAAACTTCAAAGGCGCGGGCGTGCTCGACTATGTGGCTGGCTGGTACCTGAAAGCCGCGCAATACCTCTCGGGGAGTCAGGAAGGCTTTGCCAGCCGCGACAAGCGGCACTTTGCCGACGTGCGCTTCGGCAAGAATTCGCCGCCGATCGACGACATCTTCGTCACGCTGGAACGCAAGGACGAGGCCGCGCGCGCGCGCGTCCGCTGCGCCTTCGTCTCGACCAATTCCATCACACAGGGCGAACAGGTCGGGGTGTTGTGGAGCGAGTTGTACCGTCACGGCATCAAGATCCGCTTCGCGCACCGCACCTTCAAATGGAGCAACGAAGCCCCGGGCAAGGCCGCCGTGCATTGCGTCATCGTCGGTTTCGGGCGCGAGAACCCGTCGCGCAAACAACTCTTCGATTACGCCCAGGTCGATGGCCCGGCGCACGAACATGCCGCGCGCAACATCAACCCGTATCTGGCCGACGCGCCGGACATCGTGCTGCCCAACCGGCGCGAACCGTTGTGCCCGGTGCCGCCGATGGTATTCGGCAACATGCCCAACGATGGCGGCCACCTGCTGCTCAGCGATGACGAGCGCACCGAACTGTTGGCGACGGAACCCCAGGCCGAGCCGTGGATTCGCCCCTTTCTTGGCGCGGACGAATTCATCAACGGCCTTGCGCGCTGGTGCCTGTGGCTCGACGGCATTGCGCCCCAGGCATTGAAGAAACTGCCGCGAGTGCTGGCGCGCGTTGAAGCCGTGCGCCAGCATCGCGCCAACAGCAAGCGCGCCGCGACCAGGGCGCTCGCGGCGACGCCGACGCTCTTTGGCGAAGTTCGGCAGCCCGATTCCGACTACTTGCTGGTTCCGTCGGTTTCATCCGAGAGACGCAATTTCATCCCGCTCGGATTCATGTTGCCGACGACCATCGCCAGCAATCTCACCTTGGTTGTCCCCAAAGCAACACTGCATCATTTTGGCGTAATGACTTCCACCATGCACATGGCCTGGGTGCGTTACGTCTGCGGACGACTGAAAAGCGATTTCCGCTATTCCGCCCAGATCGTCTACAACAATTTCCCGTGGCCGCAAAAGCTCGACGACAAGCGTCGCGCCGCCATTGAAACGACCGCGCAAGGCGTGCTCGACGCGCGCGCCGCACATCCGGGCGCAACGCTGGCGCAACTCTACGGCCCGAACACGATGCCGCCCGACCTCAGCAAGGCGCACGCCGCGCTGGATCGCGCCGTCGATGCGGCCTACGTCGCCGATGGCGGCGCGCGCACCTACGCCAACGACGCCGAGCGCGTGGCCTTCCTGTTCCGGCGCTACAGCGAATTGACCAGCCTGGTGTAAGAACGAGTAAATATCCCTTGGCAAAGCCGGGGGCTTTAATCTTGAAAATACAGGGATAACACCATAAGCATACTTGCCTATAAAGGCTATCAAGGTCGTTTTGAATACGACCCCGATGCAGATATTTTTCACGGCGATGTCTTGCATCTTAGCGATGTCATTAGCTTTCAGGGCCGTTCCATTGATGAACTCAAGGCCGCGTTGGCGGAATCCATCGAGGTTTATCTTGAGTATTGCGCCAGAAAGGGAAAAGCGCCGCAAAAGCCTTTTTCCGGAACATTCAACGTCCGCCTGAACCCTGAAATCCATCAGCGCCTTGCCGTGCGAGCCGCGCATGAAGGCGTGAGCCTCAATAAATGGGTGGCCAAAACGCTTGAGAAGGCGGTCGCCTGATCTGCTGTGTTCCTGCGGCGCAACCGATAAGCGCAGGCTTTCATCTCTCGCCCTGAATTTCGTATTATTTTCTAAATTTACTTAAATAATGTTTCGCTACTGTAGTGATTATCATCAAAGAATTATTACAGTAATTTAGAAAATTCAGCCCCATCAAAACGCCACGATGCAGCGTTCTTGATTGCTGGCCAAGCTTTCATTACAGCAGAAATTCCGGAAAGGCCCGCTCCCCATTTACGGTAAAATCCGCTTTCCCGATAACCCGCCCTTCCCTTACTTCTTCCTCTCGATGAGCGCAAAAATTCTCGACGGCAATGCGCTGGCCCGCAGTCTGCGCGCCGATTACAAATCCCGCGCGGCGCTTTTGAGCGCGCAGGGCGTCAAGCCTGGGCTGGCGGTGGTGCTGGTGGGTGAAAACCCGGCCTCGCAGGTTTATGTGCGCAACAAGGTCAACGCCTGCCTGGAAGCCGGTTTTCATTCGGAGAAGATTCTCTATCCCGCCGACGTTGCGCCGCGCGTCGTGTTCGAGCGGATCGCCGCGCTGAACGCCGATCCGGCGATTCACGGCATCCTCGTGCAATTGCCGCTGCCGCCGCAGTTCGATTCCGGCGCGGTGCTCGAAGCGATTGCGCCGGAAAAGGATGTCGACGGCTTTCACGCCGAAAACGTCGGCGCCCTGGTGCAGGGGCAGCCGCGTTTCATCCCGTGCACGCCTTACGGAATCATGAAATTCCTTGAGAGCGCCGGCGTCGATCCGGACGGCAAGGAAGCAGTGGTGATCGGTCGCTCGAACATCGTCGGCAAGCCGATGGCGCTGCTGTTGACCGCCGCCAACGCGACCGTGACGGTTTGCCATTCGCGCACCCCCGACCTTGCCGCGCACACGCGCCGCGCCGACATCCTGGTCGCGGCGATCGGCAAGGCGCGCTTTGTCACTGCCGATATGGTGAAACCCGGCGCGACGGTGATCGATGTCGGGATGAACCGGCTGCCGGACGGCAAGCTGTGCGGCGATGTCGATTTCGACGCGGTAAGGGAAATCGCCGGCGCGATTACGCCGGTCCCCGGCGGCGTCGGCCCGATGACCATCACCATGCTGCTCGCCAACACGCTCGAAGCGGCGGAGCGGGCAGCGGAGCAATGAACATGAAATCTTCCCCTTCCCCCTCCGCTTCTTCCGCCCCGCTCGTTGGCGTCGTCATGGGTTCCGATTCCGACTGGCCGACGATGCGGGCCGCCGCCGCGTTGCTGGAGGAATTCGGCGTCGCGCACGAATGCCGCGTGGTTTCCGCGCACCGCACGCCCGACCTGCTCTTTTCCTACGCCGAAGAAGCCGCCGCGCGCGGGTTGAAGGCGATCATCGCCGGAGCGGGTGGCGCGGCGCACCTGCCCGGAATGCTGGCGGCGAAAACGGCGGTGCCGGTGCTCGGCGTGCCGGTGCAATCCCGCGCGCTTTCCGGGCAGGATTCTCTGCTTTCCATCGTGCAGATGCCGAAGGGAATTCCGGTCGCCACCTTCGCCATCGGCGAGGCCGGCGCCGCCAACGCGGCCTTGTTCGCGGTGGCGATGCTGGCGCGTTTCGACGCGGCGCTGGCGGAAAAACTCGCCGGATTCCGCCGCACGCAGACCGAAAAGGTATTGGCGATCACGCTGCCGGAGTCCAGTTGAACATTAGATAATCCAGCATGTAGGATGGGTTGAGCGATAGCGAAACCCATCGTCGACTCACCGCAAATCTGACTTGTAGTAAATGATGGGTTTCGCTGCGCTCTACCCATCCTACATATTTATTCATAGCATCCTTGCATAACCCGAGACCTCCATGACCACTTCCCCCCTCCACGCCCGCATCGAGGCCAGTTTCGTCCGCCAGGGCATGATGCAGCACCTAGGCGCCGAACTGCGGCGCGTCGAGCCTGGCCTGGTCGAAATCTGGCTACCCTATTCGGACAAGGTGACGCAGCAGCAGGGCGGCTTTCACGGCGGCGCCATCGGCGCGCTGGCCGACATTTCCGGCGGTTACGCCGCGATGACCACGGTGCCCGAAGACATGGAAGTGACCACGGTGGAATACAAGATCAACTTTCTGAGCGCCTTCCGGGACGGCGCGCTGCGCGCGATCGGTCGCGTGCTGAAGCCCGGCAAGCGGCTGATCATCACTTCTGTCGAAGTGACGCATGTCGACGAGGCCGGCAACGAAAATCCCTGCGCGTTGATGCAGGAGACGATGATGCCGGTGCCCAAGACCTATTGATGTTTTGGGAGGAGGCGAACCTGCCCTCACCTCCTCCTTCCGGAATTCCCCGGCGCTTCGCCCCACGCTGCACTGATCTCCTCCTCCATGCCTACGATTTCTCCCATCCTCCCCCCTGCCACGCTCGGCTTGCTCGGCGGCGGCCAACTGGGGCGCTTTTTTGTCGCCGCCGCGCATGAACTGGGATACACCGTCTGGGTGCTCGACCCGGACCCGCACAGTCCCGCCGGGAAAATCGCCGACCGTCACTTGCAGGCGCCCTACGAAGACAGCGACGCGCTGAAGACGCTGGCGGAACATTGCGCCGCAGTGACCACCGAATTCGAGAACGTTCCCGCCAACACACTGGAAACGCTTGCAAAATCCACCGTCGTACACCCGTCGGCGCAGGCGGTGTCGATTTGCCAGAACCGCATCGACGAAAAGAATTTTCTGCGCGCGCACGGCCTGCCCTGCGGCGAATTCGCGGCGATCCTCAGCGCCGCCGACCTCGACGCGGCAGCGGAGACGCTCTTCCCCGGCATCCTCAAGGCCGCCCGCTTCGGCTACGACGGCAAGGGCCAGGCTTTCGTCGCCAACCGCGCCGAAGCGCGCGCGGCCTGGGCGGCAATGAATGCGCCGGCAGTGCTGGAGAAGAGACTCAAGCTCGATTACGAAATCTCGGTCGTGCTCGCGCGCATGGCGAATGGAGAAGTCTGCGCTTTCCCGGCCAGCGAGAATACGCACCGCAACGGCATTCTCGACGTATCGCTCTCCCCGCCGCGCCGCCGTGCTGGAAAGCACGACGCGATTTGCAGGGAAGCCGCAGCACTGGCCGAAAAAATCGCCGTGGCGCTTTCCTGTGTCGGCACGATGGCGGTGGAATTTTTCGTTTCCGAAGGCCGGCTGCTGGTCAACGAAATCGCGCCGCGCCCGCACAACAGCGGGCATTTCACGCTGGATGCCTGCGTCACGAACCAGTTTGAGCAACAAGTGCGGGCACTCTGCGGATTGCCGCCCGGATCGCCGCGCGCGCACACTCCCTCCGCGATGGTGAATCTGCTCGGCGACCTGTGGTACGACGGCGGGAACACTCGCGAGCCGGACTGGTCGAAGTTGTTGCAAGTCCCCAATCTGGCGCTGCACCTCTACGGCAAACACCAGGCCCGTCCGGGCCGGAAGATGGGACATTTCACTGTGCTCGACGCCGATCCGCAAAGGGCTTGCGACAAGGCAATGGCCGCGCGCGCGGCCATCGGAATCGAAGACTGAGCGAAAGACGATGCACGAGGAAGAGAAGCAGGAACAGCAAACCCTGATCGCGCGCGCCGCCGCCCTGCTGCGCGAGGGGCATCTGGTCGCCTTCCCTACCGAAACCGTCTACGGCCTCGGCGCGGACGCCAGCAACGCGAATGCCCTCGCAAGAATTTTCGCCGCCAAGGGCCGCCCGGCGGATCATCCGCTGATCGTGCATCTGCCCGGCGCGGCGCATCTGGAGCATTGGGCGCGTGAAATTCCCGATCTGGCCTGGAGTCTGGCCGAAACTTTCTGGCCCGGCCCGCTGACGCTGATCCTGCGCAAGCAGCCGACGGTGCCGGATCTCATCACCGGCGGGCAGGATACGGTAGGGCTGCGCGTGCCGGGGCATCCGCTGGCGCTGGCGCTCTTGCGCGCCTTCGCCGCCACGCATGAAAACTGCAACGGACGCTGCGGCATCGCCGCGCCCTCGGCAAACCGTTTTGGACGCATCAGCCCGACCAGCGCCGACGCGGTGCGCGAGGAACTGGGCCTGCTGAAAGAAGGAGAAGAGCGCGAAGCTCCGGCGATGATCCTCGATGGCGGGTTCTGCCCGGTGGGAATCGAATCGACGATTCTCGATCTTTCCGGCCAAAGGCCGCGAATCCTGCGTCCCGGACATATCACGGCGGAAGAAATCGAAGCGGTCTGCGGCATCCTGCCCGAAGGAGCGCCGCAAACGGACGCGGGCAGTGGAATCCCCGGCCTTGCGATTCCGCGCGTTTCCGGTGCGCTGGCGGCGCATTACGCGCCGGAAACGCCGTTGCGCCTGATTCCCGCCGACGCGCTCGAAAGATACTTCGAGATCGAACAACGCGCCGGGCGTCGTTGCGCCGTGCTGCACCATGGCCCGAGGCCGGAGCGCATCGCGCTCGAAGCGCGCCCTTTCTATCTTCTGCCCGCCGACGCGGCATCGTATGCGCATCATCTTTATGCCGCGCTCAGGAAGCTCGACCGCGCCGCCGCCGATTCGATCCTCGTCACCATGCCGCCAGCGGGTCCTGAGTGGGCCGCTGTCACGGATCGCCTGCGCCGCGCGGCTTGCGGTTCCGGAAGCGCAAGGGAAATCCTCGTGGAAACCGCAGCGCCGATCGAATGGAAAGATCCCCCCCTCTTCCCCGGCGGGCGCCAAAAATGATCAATGACGAATATTTCATGCGCGAGGCCATTTCGCTGGCGCAGGCCGCCGAATGCCTGAATGAGGTCCCGGTCGGCGCGCTCGTGGTCAAGGAAGGAAAAATCATCGGGCGCGGCTTCAATACCCCCATCGGCGATAACGATCCCACCGCGCACGCCGAAATCGCCGCGCTGCGCGACGCCGCGCGCGCGCTGGGCAACTACCGTCTCCCCGGCTGCACCCTGTTCGTCACGATCGAACCCTGCGCGATGTGCGCCGGCGCAATCCTGCACGCGCGTATCGCCCGCGTCGTCTACGGCGCGCGCGACATGAAAACCGGCGCACACGGCAGCATCATCGACCTCTTTGCCGAAACCCGCCTGAACCACCACACCGAAATCGAAGGCGGCATCCTCGCCGAAGAATGCGGCGATCTTCTCTCCACCTTTTTCGCCGCGCGGCGGAAAGCTTAGAGCGGTTTTTGTTCAAACCTATACGCTCCTTTCCCTCTCCCGCCCCTTTGGGGCACCCTCTCCCACAAGTGGGAGAGGGGCAAAAACTCCCCTCGCCCGCTTGCGGGAGAGGGGCGGGGGGAGAGGGGAATGCGGGC
>Ga0123357_10000395_pt1 | contig 41508 bp, 25 predicted proteins | sample TergutEmb28metaG_FD_89873 | JGI IMG/M metagenome (GOLD analysis project Ga0123357, IMG submission 89873) | Embiratermes neotenicus P4 segment gut microbial communities from Petit-Saut dam, French Guiana - Emb289 P4 | ecosystem: Host-associated > Arthropoda: Insects > Digestive system > Gut ...
ATGTGAACAGGAAGGTATCTAGGTGGACATGTTACTGAATGTGAACATGAACTTATCTTGCTGGGCATCTTACTGAGTGTGAACATGAAGGTAACTTGCTGGACATGTTACTGAATGTGAACATGAAGGTATATTGCCGGGCATCTTACTGAATGTGGACAGGAAGGTATCTTGGAGGACATGTTACTGAATGTAAACAGGAAGGTATCTTGGAGGACATGTTACTGAATGTGAACAGGAAGGTATCTTGGAGGACATGTTACTGAATGTAAACAGGAAGGTATCTTGCTGGACATGTTACTGAATGTGAACAGGAAGGTTTCTTGCTGGACAACATTGATCTTTAAAAATAAAGCATTTGTTAAACATCTGGAAGGTACTAAAATGAAACAAAATATACTTCGTCAAACACAACTATCTTATATTTTATTAATTTCAATAGTGGCGACTAGTTTCGGCCTACGCAGGCCATCATGCCAAAATATCTATAAAAACTTAAAAGCCGGTGTATACAATGTGTTGTTCGTCAGTGTCATGGGATACCATTCACAGTCGTATAATTCTCTGTAAATCAATGCCTGCAGTAGTTGTGTTGTCTGTGGTAAATTTAACAAATATTGTACATATATGATTAAAATTTTAAAACTGATGATACTAATTGTAAAAGTATGTAAGGTGGTACACAGTATAAAATATTACAAGGTTATTGAGTATATATATATATATACACACATAGGTTTTGTTGTTCAGATTATTCTCTTCGGCTGCTACTGTTTACATGAATTCGTTGTGGAGCTGCGTGTTGAAGCCGTGTACAGCTATATTGATATTTCAGAGCAGGTGCTATGTACATGTTGAGTATGCCGTATTAATGAAGCATTAATTTCAGTATAATACGTAAGTTTTTTTTTGTTGTTGACAGTCGTCATAAGTTACTCAATGATGTTTTATAGATCCGTTGTGTTAGCAGCGCCGTACATGTGTGCGACAATTAATATCGTCAGTTTTAAAATTTTAATAGTATATGTACAATATTTGTTAAACTTACCACAGACAACACAACTACTGCAGGAATTGATTTATAAAGAATTATACGACTGTAAATGGGATCCCATGACACTGACGAACCACACATTGTATACACCGGCTTTTAAATTTTTATAAATATTTTGGCCTGATGATGGCCTGCGTAGGCCGAAACTAGTCGCCACTATTGAAATTAATAAAATGTAAGATAGTTGTATTTGACGAAATATTTTTTTATTTAAAATTAATATTATACTCAACACAACGGGGTGTCCTCTACTAAAAAGAATCATCTGGAAGGTGCTTAGACAAAGTAAAACATGAGTGATTAGATACAGTAAAATATATGTAAAAGTACACGTAGTTAATCGGTGGTGGACTGCAGCAATGTTAATCTGGGGTTAATTCGAGAGTAGTCTCAAGGAAACGTGTGTGTAAGATTGGGGCGGACTGAAGTAGATTATTATTATTATCGTCATCATCCACTTCCCTCCTTTCACAGCAATTCAGCCCGTTTCCCAAAAGAGTACCGGTCTCACTCACCAAGCGTTTATTATTCTCTGTTGTGCGAAAAACTGGCATGTATTGAGTGTTGCTGCTGTCTGCATTGGAGGGCGGAGATTTCGTATAATTTGTGCGGCCTAAACCTGCTGTGGACAGCACTAATGGTACTGTACAGACCATTTTGAGTTGCCGTATTGTTATTAGCTCTTCTTTCAAGTGTGCATACTTCTGGAGCTGCTGGGTGATAGTGCTGTGAAGGTTGTGACTGTTGGGAATTGCTACATCAGCTGAGTATGCTGCTTTGACTGTTTTGTCAAGCAACTGGTCTGTTGTTATGGAATTATTGTTATTATTGTTACTGTGTCCGTGGTGACGACAGAACAATGTTAGGTCGAAGGACAGTCGCATTGCACAAACACTAAAGCATTCAACTTCTTGTAATGACAGACAAAGCTTGATTGAGCTGGGAGTGATGTGCGCAATAGTAGGAGAGTGGAGGAAGCGAACTCATCAGGATGTGGCCTAATTCCGATTCGTCGGAAGCAGTTCCGAAAGGTCGGAACAATGTTATTAAAATGGGTGACAAAGTTCCGCGAATGTGGAATCTGTGTGTGTCAGTGGCACTCACGGGTGGTGTTTCTTGCAGCGCACGATGGGATACTCTCTCTTGTAGCACTGCGTGCCCAGAACGTCGAAGTAGGTTATTCCAACTTCCTTTGACTTGAAGTCATCGTTCTTCTTCAGACAGTAGTAAAATTCGTCGTCACACTTGCAGTTCAGTCTGAAATATAGCGGCAAATGGTTTGTTTAGGTTCCGTTGAGCCGTTAGGTAGACACGTGACCGACTGAGCTGCCGCCGCTTCAGCAACGACGTACATGTAATAAAGCAAAACAAGATCTGTCGGTAGAGCAGCAAACTGCATGTACAGCTGAGTTGAGATGGTTGCTTTAAGTCGATACACGACAGATTAATTGATTAATTCCTCTGAAGGTCTGTATGCCTTAACCTTCACCTTCACCTTCACGGCCTCTCTTGACAAAAACACAAATTAGCGAAGTCTCGACGTGATAAAAACCTTATTTATCTGGTCTTTATTGTATATAATTACATCAGATTAACCCCTTAAATCACATTTCGCTGTATCGCTTGCTGAACCTTGAGAACCTCCGTGCGGGTTTCTTTTGGTGCACAAAACGAACAGCTGTGTGTGCCCTTGAAAACGTCAAGTTATGTAGTGAAGGAAATATTCTGGATAGGAAATGACTACCGAAACTTTCTTTAGACCGGCGGTGTATACAGTTCTGTAATAGCTGGTTTGAAATTTACTGATTTTTTAAATTTAAGGGGCAAAGTTTTGTTCATCAAAAATAATCGCGTAACTTCTGCATTTGGCAATGTGTTTATTTCGTATGACCATTAGGCTATCCAATTAAGAAACTTCCTGTACCCACGAAGCGAGAGACGATCAGTTTCACTAAGGTCAAATCTTGCATTGCATTGCTGCTGGTGTGTATTGGAGGTATTTGAGGTGAAGTCCGAGATATAAGTATCTAATTTTGGATGCCTGTCATCCAGACACTGTTTTGACGTCAGCAAGGATGCGAGGATTAGCGGCTATTTTGCGAAGCCACACAGAGTAAAGGTAAAGTTCGTCCTAGAACAGGTTACGAAGGCCCAGAGAGGGAGTAGGTGTGGAGCTCTACTCTTTCTTTAGCTTATGCGCTAGGTGGGGTGGGTGGTCAACGCCACCCCCCGGCCGCTTTACCCCCGGGAAAGACCCGGTACCCATTGTACAGGAAGCTGGGTGGGCTCCAGGGTCAGTCCGGACGGGTGCGAAAAATCTCACCCACACGCGATTCGATGCCCGAACCGTCCAGCCCGTAGTGAATCGCTGTACCGACTGAGCTGTTCCGGCCCTCCGGGGGTCCGCGAGCAAAAATGTTTGGGAATCATTGCTTGAGATGACCTACGAATTCCTAATTGTGTAGTGATTGTAATGCTGTCATCTGACTCAGCTGGTGTTGGCCTATCCAGCTGCCAGTCGGTACTCAGTAGGCCAGATGTTCCTTTACTGTCCTGAAGTATCGGGTTTTAGTTTCAGCTGTTCCTCCACATTATGAAGCAGCGTCAGAAATGTTCTGTGATTCGTTGTTTCGACTTCAAGCGAAATCATCTACATGGCTCCACTTTCACTTTACAGTAACCTACGCAACTGGAAAGGAGTAATGAAATCAACTGCGCAGCAAAGAAACAGACAAACACACCAGTACCTCGTGTTATCAGTAAATCATTGTAGATGGAATGCAAAAGAATCTTACTTCGTGTAAAAGGAGTGGTTAGTGAGGTTGTATTTAGACTGTCCGGCTTCTATGCTGTCCGGACAATTATCGTGCTGCCTGCAACACTTGTCCGTCTCCTCGGACGACCCCAGATCCGTGAAGTTCATAGCTATATTGCCTGATCCACACCACTTCGTCCCTGTCAATAAAGCAAGCACATTTATCGTTTTGCAGCTTCATGAATCCGAGAAGAAGGAGATGTACAGAGAGACACCCCTCACCGTACATTGAATTTATAAACACAGAACACCTGAAGCTGTGGTAAAGCTGATCGTTGGCGTCTCTGGCCCCGCTCCGTACAGATGTGATGTGTTCTAACTCTGGCGCTACTAGATGAGAGTTTTTGGGATGAAAATAAATGTGACAAAGCAGTAATACATTATTGCCACTGCAATTGTGTAAATAAAAGTAAGAAAAAGCAAAAGGAGCCCAAACTGTAAATACAGGGGTGAACAGGTCAACGGATAAAACGTGGATATGATGGAGAGATATTCGAATAACACAAAACGGGAGGAAAAGTAAATTAGTGCTGTAATTGACTTGGTTTTGGTGGGTTTGTGAGAGTGTTTATTTATCTTACAGATCATGGCTAAGTTAAAAGCCTTAAAATTTCAGAAAAAAAATGAACATTATTGGCCAATTCCTTAAGGCTTTCCCAAATAACACATTCATTCTAGAGAGGCCTTTATATATAATATATAATATATATAAATACATATGTATAAATACCTGGGAAAATGAGACTAAATCTTGGGTCATTCTTGTATCCTGGTCTCCAAGAAATGGTCCAGCCTTCGATTCCACGCGGCCAGTATGTTGACGCGATTAGAAGAATCACCAGCAGGTGGAAGGGGTTAACTAGAACCACGATACACGTATAGACCACTTTTAAGCAATATTATTTCCAAACAAATACTTAAACTAGAAAAAATCGAAGCATTTTAAGTTGTTATTGATTACAGTCATTACTTAACTGAACTAGCTGGACGCTTTAAGTGTGTGTGTAATTAAAGTAGTAATAATTGTTATTATTGGGCTGCGACGCCATTTAATGTGCTACATAAATATCAATATTTGGGAGCAATGGGCTGTCTTAATCTTGAAAAAAGATGACTGGCACAGAAGCATAGGTGTTTCGGAGGAAAGGATCGCTTCTTTCTTCAGGTTGGAATAACCAGTCTCCGGGCCAAAATTTGGAATATTATCCCTCAAATACCAACATGGATTTTGTTTTCTGTACATATATAGTGAAACCACATTCTGTTATTATTTCATTTAATTTATGCGCAGCTTTATGTAGGTTATATTCTGTGTCTGCTATTATGACTTGGTCGTCTGCAAATAACAGCGTTGACAGTTGCTGTTTTTTGAAAGTTTGATTTCGGTTATGTCTTGATTTTGACATTTAGTTATTATTTTGTCTAAATATATATTAAACAATGTGTTTAGACCACAAAAAACCCTTAAGGAAATAAGAATAAAACTATACAATACACTGGCCTTTCCAGTCTTGTTATATGGCAGCGAAACTTGGACTGTTAAAGCAAGTGACGCCAGAAGAATGCAAGCAACAGAGATGAAATACATGAGAAGAACAGCAGGATACACTTGGACAGATTACAAAACAAATGCACAAATTGCAAAGGAGTTAAAAATAACACCAATTTTGGACATATTACTTTAATACAAGAGAAGCTGGTTACAACATGTACGTAAATAGAATGCCTCGAAATAGTGTACCCAGGGTAATGAAATACTACTGTCCGACTGGCAGAAGGAAACGTGGTAGACTTTTGAAGAGACTTCTGGATACGTGAGACCGGAACGGGTCAACAAGTGGCCCAACTCCATGAAAGATATACGAAGACGATGAAATACCAATATATAAACATATTGTAGACATATTTATATGATTGCCACTAGATTGACATAGGGCTATATTGCAGAAAGTTGCCGATAATGGCATACAACATGAACATTTTTGTTCTCAATGCCTTGGCTGTAAATACAGAATGCTTCAGAAGACCAGAAGCACGACAGTTCCACTTTATGTGCTGCAGAATCTTCTGGTGTTGTGTTCCTCTTTCATATGACATTTGCAAAATGCTCAGTGTTTCTCTGATGTCTCACTGCAGCAAATACTGTCACGGACTGCCATGACATTGTCATCTGCAGCGTCGCGCAGCGCGGTACAGCGGCCGGCCGTCTTTAGGTTGACCACTGACCTCTGTGTCATTAGCAAGAGGGCAGAAGCTGTCCCCGTGACCCAGTGCAAAAATTAGCAAGGCGTTTTCCATTTTCAAAACGACGGCGGTTGCACAGCACACGCCTGAATGCAATTTCCGTTTTTGTTGACATGCAGTCATCCTTTCCGAATTTCACCCAAACCTGTCAGGAAGTGTCGAATGTAGCTCAGTAAAGGACGGCTGTTGCGACGCCCACACTGCTGGACGGCAGTTCCCTCAAGGACCGCTACACCAGATATCATGCAAACCCGACAAACGGCTTAGTCGCTGATGTTAGGCCGCGGACAGACAGACAGACAGACAGACTAACGTTGTTGCCACTTCATAAAGAACGTTACTGTGGGCCAAACGTCGCTTATTCTGGCGCTCGTCTTCGTATTTCTCTACAAGCTCCCTGTGCCAAGTCGCAAGAATTGCAGCACTACGTAAGAAACACCGGAGCTGTACCTCCATACCACTTACAGGCACATGCAGCACGACACTTAAACACGCGTTGCTTTACCTTCCATTTTGAACGTCAAGAGTTTAAACAGAGGGAGTGATGTCACGTAGACGCCTGCTGTTTGATGTCGCACTGAAACTAAAATTCCGTCGAAGTGAGCAATACAAATACTTGCTGATTGAACGTAAGGAACTGCGCTAAGGCAGCGGCATATATATATATATATATATATATATATATGTACATATCCATCCATCCATCCATCCATACATACAAACATATACGTATGTATATACGTATGTACGTATTAGGCAGTCTAATATGCATCTAGAACACAGCAAGGCTCTATCAAGCCACCCCGGGTTGTCATACATAAGCAACTTTGCAGTGCCTGACGTAGCGTTATGCATTATTCAACAAAGCAATTAGTGGTGTGATGTCTCAAAAAGTAACTCCAGTAAGGATACGCTGATAGTCGCTAAGCTATTCAGTTCCCCCTCCTAGGGAACCAAGTGGTCCAAGGCGCTATAATCGCGACCTTAACTTCAGTCAGCAGTTTGTTTAATATGAGCTTATCAGATCAGGTACAGGAGGATAAGATTGGTGGAGCATGTAGCACGCAGAGCCAAGACACACGCGTGCAGCATTTCGGTGGGAAAAACCTGAAGAAAAGAAATCACTTAGAATACCTTGGCGAGACGTGGCTAATGTTAATGAGATGGGAGGGCTGGTTCAGTGAGGGTTTTGTGAACACGGGAATGAACTTTCGAGTTAGGCAAGACGTGGGGAATTTCTTGACCAGCTGAGAAACTACCCAAAGGAAACTCTGCTGAGTGGAGTTTTTTAAAATGTTTTCACTTACATCGCAATGACCTTCAGAAATTACAGGGTTTTGCCCGGAATTTTGAGTCTGAGACATTTTGATTTTACACGAAATAAAATAAAATAACTTAATGTAGTGTGTGCACTAACAGACGGCTCAGTGCATTCAATACACTGAAGGATGACTCAATTAGTGTAGGGTGTCCACTGCTGGGTAGCTCAGTTGGAGTAAGGTGTTCACCGAAGTGTGAATTACAGAACTCTGGTTTCTCGTGTAACTAATTCAACGACGCTCTTTCTCGCTTATGTTCTGTAGCGTCGAATGTTAGGAAGACAAGTGAATGCTCACTTGGAAGGAAAATGAAAGGAAGCTGTAGTCTGATGTAGGTAATCTTCTTGAATTTTTGTACAGGAACTTAGAAGGGGAAATAAATTCGACATTTGAAGTAGGCAGTAAAACGGCCCGGCAAACTGGAGTCGAGATTACAATCAGGTCATGAAGCTGCTCATTCACCATGATCTGTGTTGAAGTCCGAACTGCGTGGAGCTGTACCTACACTCCCTCATACGCCTTCATTTCTGTGTGCTAAATAGAGCGCCAGGGCATATTCGCACTTTCGCACTTTGTGTTGTAGGTTGTTTGTATAAACAGCATGTCGTGAATCAAATACGTGAGATAAATGTGTATAAATTTGTTACGTGCTTGTCGCCTGGTTCACACCACGGGTCTGGGCGTGACAGGAGTGACTGTGGCTCGTTATTGGCGGAGTGCATAATTTATTTATATTTGACTTTTAAACGTATGCAGACACTAAATAATAGAACGGACATGCAACAGAAAGCTGCACTCCTGTAGAGATGGTATTAAAGTTTAGCTTAGTCAAGTCAAGTGAGAACACTGTAAGAACACTGTAAGGACCCTGCAAACCCTCAGCACGGCTGCTGTCGTGGGAGGGTTGGTATGCGGTAAACTTTCTTGTTCAGGGACACGATAGCCTACTGACGCTCCTTTACGTACCTTATGAATTTTAACAGGCTTAGTTCTGTGTTACTACAACACATTTAATGACTGAATTTTATTGATGTGTTTTGAAAAGTTACGAGAATAGTCTGTGACTTTACGCCTGTTGTTTTAGGGGACTGTTGTGTCATGAACCCTAAAAGCTGTACGACATTAGCAGTGAGAGACGGCAAGGCAGTAGGGTATCGTATGGCCAAGCCCGCCATCGAACACCGTGACATTTCAGGATTTGGTGGTGGTGTAAACGAGATTTTTGCTCTTCTGGGATGTTACATAGCGTAGACTGGTAGTTAGCTACAGACATTTCGGGACGACCTTTCGGTCCCATTTTCAGCGGTCAAGAAAAATAAGCATTGGATACTGTCAGTTATCAAACAATATGACAATAGGATACTGCCCGATGTCAAACAATATGGCAATAGGATACTGTCTGTTATCAAACAATATGACAGTAGGATACTATCCGTTATCAAACAATATGACAATAGGATACTGTCCGATATCAAACAATATGGCAATAGGATACTGTCTGTTATCAAACAATATGGCAATAGGATACTGCCCGTTATCAAACAATATGACAATAGGATACTGTCTGTTATAAAACAATATGACAACAGGATACTATCCGTTATCAAACAATATGACAATAGGATACTGTCCGATATCAAACAATATGACAATAGGATACTGTCTTATCAAACAATGTGACAATAGGATACTGTCTGTTATCAAACAATATGACAACAGGATACTGTCTGTTATCAAAAAACATGACAACAGGATACTGTCCGTTATCAAACAATATGACAATAGGATACTGTCTGTTATCAAACAATATGACAATAGGATACTGTCTGTTACTAAACAATACGGCAGTAGGATACTGTCTGTTACCAAACAATATGGCAATAGGATACTGTCTGTTATAAAACAATATGACAATAGGATACTGTCCGTTATCAAACAACATGCATATACGATACTGTCCGGGATCAAACGCGCAGTTAATCAGGGGAATTTCAGGTTATAATAATTTCGTACAGAATTCCAGAATAATTTGTGGGAGCGGCACGACACATCGGTCGTACTGTTTGATCCTTGAGTTTCATAAAGACACGATAATCAGTCTGTTCACCTGAGAATCACTCTGTGCCGTTTCTTGCTTCAGAAACAGTGTCAATGCAGTGGCACAGAACTAAGGGTCACTAACTGTCAGACAAACTCAGCACGACATCCCAACATGCATTTGCCTAGTAAGATGCAATTGTGAGATTTGGGATTATCTCGGAGGTGGTGGTGGGTGTGATAGGCGGTGTAGTACGAACATGCCGACCTTTGGGATGTTAGGAGCTGCCTGAATGTTAGGGTAGCTTAGAGGAAGCACTTTCGTCGGACCGTCGGAAAATTCGTACCGAAATCTTGAAGAGGACAATTCTTCATAGTGATATGTTTGAAAATACATGGATTTCGGGCCTTATTGTTAGAATTGGGTCGTGTGGGACTTGGCGTTGTGGTACTGGTGAGTGTTTACCGGTGTTTCAAAGCATCGGAATGCTTTCGTCTTCAGTCTCTAAGGTCTTAACCTTCATTATTCTTGGGCTGCCGGACCCTTGAAACCGAAGGCGCAGTTTTCCTTCAGCCACTCAGCCATTGTCATGACGCCACATAACTCAGCTTCACCTCGTCCTCTTGTTTGTTACACAATTTTTAATGACAGGCTAGTTTCCTTCTCTTTTGTCTGCTTGTGCAATTCCAGTTTGAAATTTCACTTTTGCTGTTAGCACTGCAGCACTTCAGTTTGTGTTCAAGTGTTCTCGTGAGGACCGCGAAGTGAGAAGCGCTGCCGGGCTTCTGTCTTTCGCACGTACAGACGTATCGGATATTAGTGTGCTGTGGGCTGCCCAAATGTCAACCAACCTGAATGAACATATGGAAAGGGAACGAACAAAACCAACAAACCAAATGATATTTACTGACGCTGATTGCAGTGGCACATTGCTGTAGGCCCGCACTGGTTGCAGAATCATTAAACAATCAAAGTGCTAGTTTCCTATGCAGCCATGCTGTTGAGCCACCAATACACAGGACAGCCTGGTAGGCTCACTTCGATATAGCAGCCTAGCTGAGTGCGCAGTCCATGAATTTGGATGGTTCTGGAAAGGCGGCTAGTTGGAACAAGCACAGTACTTCAGTTCAGTTCAGTTCCGATTTTTATTTCCAGTATTTTAACACAACAAACATAAGACGAATTACAGAAATAGCACAGAAGCGTGAGAAAAATACATCCAATAACAAGCCACAGAATGAAACACAATATTAATAATAACAATAATAATATAATGTCTCGACGTACCATTTGTCGGAAGAAGGACACTGCTGTTCGTTACATCGCAGCGCAGTAAACTCGTGCCGATGTCACAAAACGTGTCACTTGGCTCCGTTCGAACTACAGCGCTTCCAGATATCTTTAATATTGAACTAATAAACTGAAGACGTTACTCCGTTTGCAAGTACGAATTTTCCTTCTGTAAACGGGAAGCCAAGCTTTAGAAGCAGATGGACTGTATCTTAGTGTAGTAAGTATACACAAACAGTAAAAGTGGTCACCGGCTTCCAACCGATGGCACCAAACCGTGCATTTTCTTAAAATAATGGCTTGTAAACAACATATGCATAAGAAATGACTTTAGTTATGAATTTCATTCAAAGATCGGCTTGATTCGACACGTATGTTTCATCTTTGGAAGTCACCTGATCGCAGAACGTAACACGTTGAGAACATGGGCACGCAGTTTGTGCCTAGTAGCATATTTACTCGTACGTTGGTGAAAATAAATCCTGAAAGTGACTTAGAAGGGTCAAAACACATTCAAGATTTATTGGGATTTTTACTAGAATACCTTGCATGAGTTATTTGTTAGCAATACAGAGATTTTTTACAATATCTTATTAATTTCATAACTTCTCACATCACTGTGCAGCATGATACGCTGTTTGTCGTCTGACGCAACATTATTCCCACTAACCTTTCCATTCATTTGTCACGTAAGGTGTACAAAACCTGTGTCTAAGGAAGCATATTTACCGAGTTGTCCAAATTTGGTAGGCGCTTGGTAAGTACCGTAGACATGTTGCGAAGCCCAGTGGTCCGGTACAAAATGAATATCTTCATAATTAACTAAGTAATGTTGAAGTAAATAATGAGGCGACGAATTGCATGGCCACTGTGAATCTCTTCTTTCAACCTCCGACTTATGTTCAGGGCAAATCAGAATTCCTTCTGGTCAAACCACTGCCATATCTGTGGCGAAGAATTGTCCGTTTCGTACTGGACACATCTCTTGAGAATTATTCTGAAACATTCAAAAGATAATTAATACTAAACACATAAATAATTTTAAAATGCTTGCTGCAGTGTGTTTACTGACATGCGTCTGTAAATGTTAACAATACGCACGACTGCTATATTTTCTTCTGCAGTAATGACTTAATCCTGTGGGGCTTCCATTTTCTACCCGGTGCACCTACCGTTAGGTGCACCAGGCGACAGCTGCCGTGCGGCACATTTTTGTTTCTTCAGTTTGTTAATCGGGTGTAGCGCTTTGGGCTGGTACGGTGGAGCAACTAACGAATGTCAGCCTGAATGAAGTTTGTTTTGATTGCGCTCAGCATCTTCTGGAAACCTCAGAAAAGTGGCCTGAACGGGGCCACGGTGGCCATCGTTCACATAGCTATGCATAATTACTGTATACGGTTTGTGAATTTATATAACTCAGACGAAGTGCTGCTAACCTAACTTAACCAAACCTAAGCATTAATCATTACCGAACTTATTGTGCTGTAGCGGAGTTTTCGAGAAAGCTTGTCAGTTTGTTTTGAATATTTTAGTTTTAACATTGTTGACAGCGGAAATACCAATTGAAATTCTACAGGTAATCGTTTCTGTCATAGTCATTAAACAGTAACACAGAACCATTAGTTTATCTGACAGTTATCGGTTACCACTTCCTGTCGGCTCGTTTACCGCCTAAACGTATCGCACTCAGCCGAAAGTCCTCACGCGCGGCAGATTAGCACTATGAAGCGGCAGATGTCAGTTCTCTGATACAATAATGGCCTGTAACCGCAACTGGAGCAAGTGGGTCTGCACTGTTCTACAGCCAGCAGCTGTGCTGAACCCTGCTACAGATTTTCATCTTTCCTTGTCAAACGGTCGACGATGTCACAAGCCAATAAATAAGATTTAGACACGCGTCCCGTTGGTACATTCTCCATTCTGCAGGCTGTCCGAGAAGTCGTTCGAGGCTCGTCAGAGGTGAAATATTTTCTGTTGTATAATCCGTCCAGACTGGTCTGGGACGCGCCTGGCCTGGCCGTAAAGCTGACTGCCACCTCCATCTAGTGCCGAGTTTGGAATGCGTGGAGCCATATCTCCACTCCGTCATTGGCTTTTTAACTTGATGCCTAATTATACACAGAGACTCAACTGACTGTTGAATCGTCTTCAGACGATTCAACAGTCAGTTGAGTTGAGACGTTTTAAAAAGTTCTGTCCTTTGAAAGATGGTCACCGCTGGCATGACATTTCGTAATACAGTGAAGCCTCTGGAAGTTTCAACGAGAAATTTTAACAGTTCCATTTCTAGCTGTCATTTCCGCACATCAGCCTTCAACTGAATCGTCCCTGTTTCTTCTGCCTTCTGCACCAGGCAATCAAATATTTATTAGTAACTTATGCGACATTGCAGGCTACCGGTGCGGTGTAGGTTAGCTCTTCGCTCTTCTGAGTACTAAACATTGCGGTCGGGACCGACAGGCTGTCCCAAAACGTCGGTAAACAATTATCAAAATGCGCGCTGCATCGCAGCCCACAAGAGTGAAAACCTCACGCGGGCGTTTTAGTAGTTAATTAGATCAGTCATAATACCTGTCCGTAATTAAAACAGCTGGTCAACTCACCCTTCGTATTTTTCGCACCCTGATACGTGGTGATCCTTTCTGAAACACTTCGGCCTCAGGACGTTGAAGTAAGTTATACCTATCTTTCTGGATACCAAAGTGTTGGCTGTCTTAAGACAGTCATAGAATTTCTCGTCGCACTCACAGCTGGATCTGGAATAACAGCACGTCAGTACAGTCTGCATCAAGAAAATTTTTCTCCAAGCAAGCTTTATCCGTTCCTTGAGCAAGGCGCAAGAAATGAAGGCAAAATGACGAGAGGGTGTCTGTCCCTCAGTCGATTTACTTAATTTCGGAAATTCAGTAGATTCTCGATTTTCGTGATCAAGTGAAACCGATAAAAGTGTCATGTGGATTGCAATCTTTGTCAATGTAAAACGCAAGTTGCTCTCAGGAACGTGCAGTGCCAGCAATATTAACAGAAACAAAACAACATTAATATTCATGTACAATGACACAGTACTTGCACGCCGGAGATGTGGAGCACGAAAGCCATCAGCCTGAGCAACAGTTGGACAGTGGAGGAAGCCCACTTCCCACCCACGTGGTCTCGTCTCAGGCAGTAGAAACCGGTCACGGAAGGTCGAAACATGGGTGATCACAAGAGGCTGAAATTCCGAATGTCGAGGATCATGAACACTGAGACTTCGCTGTAGATTTAAAGTTCAAATTTACGTATCTCTGAATTTTAACAGTAATTTGTTTTCTTTGAGGTCGGAACAATGTTTTAAATATTAATGAATCTTCGAAACTGTAAAATAAACGACAGCTTCATGACGACGGCTGCCATCTGGTGCTGCTGTCGTAACTGTGCGCTTTCAGTACCAACCCAATTTCTGTCGTCACATGAAAACCGGTAACCATGGCAACCAAGCTTCGAGTTCACCTCACTAACCAACGAAGTGCACTTTTACGGTAGATATCTATTGTCTTGTGAACTGGGGATCAGGTGGCACATGTCCACACACCTAGTTCGATTCAGAGATCTGATTGCAGCGTTCAAGTGATTTCCTTAGACCAGAGTTCGACAAATCGCCAAGTCCGTGTCTCCTCAGGACCACTCAGAGAAAGCTCCAACACATACGTCAGTGCACCGACGCACGACCACAGTGCTCACTAGTTTTCAGATTGTGACGTCACGTTTGTCGTCTGTCAGTGCTGATGAACCCCCAAAGTAATTTCCTTTCCCTATTTTGAATTGAGTTGCTCACCTGGTGAAGAGCCCCGAGTTGTTGAGTCCGTGCCGCGAGTGTCCAGCGGGGATGTTGTCCGGGCAATTGTCGTGCGTCCTGCAGCAATCGTCCGTCTTTTTGAACAGCCCTAGGTCTTCCGCATCCCTTGCGCGGTTACCGTTCCCACACCACTGTGTCCCTGAAAGAAAGTGAAGGTACATGTGAGACCGGAGGACCACTGAAATTTGTGGCGCACCGCAAGTGTTGAGCGCTTTATCGCTAACAGGAGCCGCAACTATGCTAAACACCCAGCTAGTACCGCGCAATAAACACCCTTCCTCTCTGTTACAAAAACCAACCAGTTAATGCTGTATAGGGAAATAACCGCGGCTTGTTCTCAGATCCATACAAAACAGATCCATGCCGTCAGTGGGATTCGAACCCGCAATCCCAGCCAGCGAGCGGCCGCAGATCTGCGCCTTAGCGCTGCCACCGCGATCGGCCATTGAACTTGTACAAACAATATTAAGACTGGACTACAATTTACCTCCACGCCTCCCTATACCGTTCCTGCCATGCCTCAGTGTCATTTGTCGTATCACAACGGCAAGGCTGCAGACTGGGCGGTGCGCTGAGCTGGCGTGTGTGTGTGTGTGTGTTTCTGCGTCGTAGGATTGTGTTTACATGTTCCGTGTTTCCGTAACGCGATCTGAGTGAGTTTCAGCACGCTTGTCCTTGGAATTATTTCAGCCTGAGACTTGCAAAAGAAGTTCGCATGACCTTGGCCATCGCGAAACTTGTTGTTGCGGCATACCATGTGAGTGAGTTACCAGACATGCGGAAAAAAGGCTGACTGCATACGTCAGCGGGTTGTTACAACCCGATGAACACAATGTCACAACAGGCCTGCAGCTAACAGGCCTGCCTCTTGGAAGGGAAATTTACGATTTGTACAACCCAAGGACGTTCTGTAACATCCGACAGCTGTTATCATCTTCGGATCATGTGTACGATTTTTCCACATGACTGGACAAAGTAGCATATTGTCGATAAAACATGTAGCATTTATGCGCACATAAATTAAGCCCAGGAAGAACTATTTTCTGAAACTTGGGTGTCTGGGGAAGGACAGTATTAAAATAGGTCTTGTATAAACACAGTAGCCTATGTGAACGTGTAGTTTGCACCCAACTCTACTACGACGCGCAATGCCGGGATTTTATTCCCACCTTGTGTTTGTACGAGGGTGAGTCAAATGAAAACCTTAAATATGTTATCTCGTAATTTATTGAACACAAAAGGTACACAATGACTTCATTTTTCTATGTAGTATCGTACTGCCACCTGTCGGCCACTCTTGAAACCATGAGTACCACTGTTGAAACTTACAATCAAGCTGTGGTTCGAATTTTTATCGCACTTTTAAAGTTTTCGTTTGACTCTCCCTCGTATAAAGCAGAGAATTTCATCAGTTGATAAAAATCCACTTCTCAAGGCGCCAAACGTCCCGTCCGTCACTCTGCGTCTTAAAAACAAATCATAGCACCAGGACAATTCGAATACTCGCCGCCATGATCATCCCTGCTGGTCGTACAGTTTTCGTCACTGTGCTGATCAAAATTCACAATTTGACATCCATCGTGTTCATAAAATTCTGCTGTCAGCATTTCTGCATAACAGCGGTCCGTATTTGATGCTGCGGACATTTAGCATTAACACATATTTTGTGTTTGGCAAATCTGATATAAGGCAGATAATTGCAACTTGCTGTGGTCTTATCAGAATGACAATTTATTATTTACACAGTTTAACTAAGTAATCGACTCTAGTAACAGAGTCCTTCCCAAGAATTTAATAGTTTCTCAGCAAGTTACAAAACACTTTGCCTTTTATTGAGCCCAAAGGGCGATAGAGTCCGCCATGTGTCCCTATTGTGAGCTGATTACTTAAGGTACACAACAGCCTATTTCATTGAGGTACATTTTAATATTATCATTCCTTCTATGCCTAGGTCTTCCAAGTGCTTTCTTTGCTACAGATGTTCCCAGCAAAACTCTGTACATACATTTTTCTTCCCCTTCCCTTCACATGTCACATTCCCCGCACATCTGTTAAACCTGGTTGTATTATTCGTACAAAAATTACATTTTATAAATGTAGCCTATGTGTTATGTGGATAATATCAGTTGAATTGTGAACAGTGGATAAAAATGTTAATTAAATCTCCCCTGCCCCATTTGTTTGCTTCACCTGGATATATAGCCTTCAACCTGGAATCCAGTACATCAGCGACATCTTGTATAGGAGCTGCAATGACTGCTTTAGTGCTCTGTGGCAATACAACATCCAGAGGCTTCAGAAGTCCGCCAACAATGTTCGATACGACACCACTTCGTGGCTTCATTGTTGTTTCTTGTTCATTATAGGCTGTAGTGCTCTCTGTGGCTTCAGCGAGGATTATTTTCAGCGTGAGTCCAATCGATAACAACAGATGTGTCTGAAACATCATCATTAAAATGTGACATTTACTATCTCAGTGCTTGTCTTCTTAAGGCACTGTATTTAACGCTGTAATTATATGTACACACACACACACACACATATATATATATATATGTGTGTGTGTGTGTGTGTGTGTGCAGTCATTTTATGTCTCTGTTGGTTTGTAACAAAACTTTGTGAGACCGCAGTCCCATAACATCTTTCTCTCTCTCTCTCTCTCTCTCTCTCTCTCTCTCTCTCTCTCTCTCCCATCTTCGTTTTCTTTTTCTCACATTGGACGTACTTGTCGGATAGTAGCAATTACTGATCAAATGTTGACTTAGTTACAAAAGTCGTCTGGTTGCGTAAGGTTTGTAACACCCAGTGGTAGAGTGAGACACCATCATGATGCTTGTAACATCCAGTGGTACAGTGAGATACCATCATGATGCTTGTAAGACCCAGTGGTACAGTGAGACACCATCATGATACTTGTAATCAGATGCTTCCAACCTGTTCAAGAAATTCTTTAAGCTGGGTTCCAACGAATCATGAAAGGGTTAACAGGACACTACTGGCTGTTGTTACGTAGTATGTTCCAGTGTAATGCAGTCCGCATTTAACCTCTGCCACAAAAATTTTATATTACCCTACCTAGCGAAAGCTTGATTTCACAAATGTTTCACTTTATGCTAACCCGTATGGATTGCGATGTGAGCGCTGGATGTGGTGGTAGCACCATCATATGTCCGTTTATATCAACTACGAAATTCATGTGCATTAAATCGAAGCTTTGGAATCTGCGACACTAAACGCCAAGTGTTCCAAATGTGCATAAGGGCAGTAAACATACATTTTGTACGGTGGACAATAATGTTTCATTGCTTGACACAGAAGTTGCAAACCTCAGCGCTCCAGGACAAATCTGCCCTGTCAAAACGTGACAACTTACGACATTTAAGGAAGAGTTTTGGGCTTTGTGTCTGTGTCTGTGACAGGACTCTGCACAGACACACGCAGCGTACAGTTTGTCAGAACGCGCAATTTGAAATTTCACACAAGAAATTCATTTTACTCGTTTTCGGCCTTTTAAAACTAACTGAAAGTGCAGTTGTCTGGTACCCGGGGGGCCTGAAACGATGTCCAGCATTTATTGCCTTTAAGTTCTGAAAGAGTTTTAGTTCTATGGCGCGTTCGCATGCGGAAGACAGCTATTTACTTCGTCACATTCGTCCGTCCTTACGTCCGTCCGCAGGCACACGGCGACATATTTGGGCTATTTACTGAAACGCATTGCCACTTTCAGATATTGATTAAACGCGACGCTGTGCATGGAGACCGACGCAATGTCTGATCTCTCGCAATGATCCATACAATGTTTTCTGTGCGGTACGAACTCCGACTGTAGCCCAAAACCCCACCACTTCTTCGTAGCTGAACTTGAAATATCCAGTCGACGCGTTGCCATACCGCTTCTTTAAGGTCCGTTTTAATATTGTCCCGCCCATCTCATCTTCCTCCATTCGATTACATAAGTAACATATCGTGAGCAGTACAAATCGTGACGTCATGGCGCCATTAACGAAACTAATAAGACGTTCCCAAGATGTGGTGTTCCGGCTAACAGCTGGACATCCGGATGTCTTCAGAACAGAAGTGTGAAAGCGTGGAATGACACTGACAAACAGCACTTGAAAACTTTCAGTTTCTGTTGCATTCTCATCTCTGGTGCTATTCGTTTGTACGAAATGGATAATTTCTTTCACCGTGGCTTCACTTTACCGACTGTGCGCCTGGCTGTGAAGTTCAAATAGTTTCGAATTTTTTATAACACACTACATTAAAATTGACCTCTTGTCACCATTCATAGGGCAATAAAAGGCTTTAGGAAGACGAAGTTCAAATGTATTTCCTTAATTGTTTTACCAGTTAAAGTGCAGGCCACATTGCCTCAGTCAGTCACGTGGCTGTGAATTCGACGACTTGGGTTAGAAAGACACGAATCATGTTGCTTCGGTCTCGTGAGGCGCACGACTTTTCCAGACGGACTGTGGGGCCCACCCAGCCTCTTATTCAGTCGGTACCGGTGTTCTTTCCCTGGTGTAAAGCGGCCGAGTGCGAAGTTGCCAGCTCATCTCCATATAGAATGAGTGGAGCTATACTGCTACTTCCCCATGTGCCTTCATGGCTTGGACATCCTCCTGACCAGACCAACCACTGGGCCCACCCAATTGGCTGTTCAGTCGTGCCTTTGAAGGTAATGTCCTGCTGGCGAATTCCGACTACCTGGTGCACTCCATTTCTCGCGCCAGATCGTCTGTGACAACACCGCAAAGTGGGCCATGGGCACTTCCTGTTTTATTTCTTCCGGTAAGTTTTTGTAATCTTACATTTCGACGCCATTTAACTCATCAGTTTCAGCCTTCGTAAGAATAATTTACGTATTTAATACTTTCACAAGCGAACACACACAAATTCATTCTTAGCAAAACTTGTTCTTCGTGATGTAGCAGTTTCAAAATGTAACCCTCTGTAATTCCAACTGCTTCCGTAGGTAAAGTGCTACCATCAGTGCGATGATTTTCGCGAAAATCACAAATCGCTTAACGGAATGACATGTAGATCTGTTATGTCACATTTCATCCACAATATGAACTAAACGTCGCAAGTAAGGATACAAAATAATGTGCGCCCTGAGATGAGGTGTGTGTGACTTTCAGTGGATCAGTTTTTCGAAAATCACCGTTACCCGGCACAGTTTTGTGCACATCCAGTGCAGTATTTGTCTTGCCCACCGATTTTCGCGAAACACAATCACTGGGCAGTGTCACGTGGAGATATTACTTACAAAATTTCACTCATATTGGTCTAGAAATATAGAAAATATGGGCAGAAATTCATTACCGACTTGATGTAAAACTTGACTGTCAGCAAGTCGACTCCAACGGAGTTCACTCTGAGTGTACATTTTTTTTTTGTTAATAATTTCTACACCGAATTTCATGAAAACTAGACGAGCACTTTGTTCTCTGAAGTTAGGTCTCCACTTCGTCAAGAACGTCCAAACAGGAATTACTGCCCCTTGTGTAAGGAACTCCACAAGACATTTCGTGATTGTCTGAATGCAAGAAGCGCCTCAAGCGGCAGAACTCAGTACCTCGATGCTGCTCTGTACTCACCTTCATGTCTCCAGCTGCCTCTGCGATCTTCCGCGGAACCTGCCTGCCTGCTGCCTGGCTGCCTGGCTGCCTGTCCTCCGGTGTTCCATCACTTTCAAGGTCCACATTACCCCCGCGTTATGTACCTATCATGCAGCCCCCCTCTCACTGCTTCCCCCCTCCATGTGTAAGGAATCATAAATATTGTCGATAGCCTTAAGAATTTAATTATAGAATGACGTCATAAACCAGGAATTGTTACTCACCCGTAGGAAATGTGATGTCCTTGAGGGTACTGTAGCATCAAGATTCAAACAGAATTGTCTGTAAATTCGATTTCAAAATAGTGATTGTCTATTTTGATTCTTCTTCCATTTCTCAGGTTGGCTGATAGTCGTTCTTTCATCCACACATTTGGTCTAGTTCCACCAACTGTTTCGGCGCCATGTTGCTGGACGCTCATTAAAGTTGCTGACGCTGAATAGCAACACATAAATGGTCTAAATTTGCCCTGTTGAACAGATTAATTTGCTGATAGCGCAGAATGGTGTAAAGTAGCTTAAGCCTGTCTGCAGTGACGTAATAGGCCTACACCGACTTTACTGTCAGTGTCGTTCGGTATGACGGCACGAGTAGGTCTAATTTCACTGACGTCTGTAAGAAAAGCGCCGCCTTCCCTGCACCTATTTTCACGAACACAAATAATTATCAACAGCCCTATACGTAGATCTCTTGTACCGATGTTTGTCAGCTAGTCAAGAAAATCGCCGCTTCTTACGAAGGCAAAATTCATTACCGTGTTCACAAAAGCTCGACAACTCTCCTGCCCTCAGCCAGATCCATTTAGTCCTGGTCCTGCAATCCAACTACTTTAAGATTCATTTCTGTATCGCCTCAGTTTGCCAGCCGTTTCTGTCACACCCGGTACACATTTGTCTTCTCCCCATACGTACCACATAATCTCCTTTGTTTGAATATCCTCTTACTATATGATGAGGGGTACAAACCAAGAAATAACGAGATGGGTGGGGCATGTAGCATTTATGGGGGACAAGAGAGGTGAATACAGGGGTTTGATGGTGAGACCGGATGGAAAAAGACCACTTGCAAGATCTAATTGTAGATGAGAGGATAGTGTTAAGGTGGATCTTCAAGAAGTGGGATGGGGAGGCTCGGACTGGATTGCTCTGGCTCAGGATAGGAGCAGGTGGAGGCGCTTGTGAATGCGGTAATAAAATTCCGGGTTTCATGAAATGCGGAGAGTTTCTTGACCAACTGAGGAACTGTTAGCTTCTCAGGAAGGAGTCTGCTCAATGGAGTTAGCTAGCTATTTAGTACTGTACAAGTCATGAAGCGCCTCGACATGAAATGCTTTCCTGTTTCCTCTTACTCCCTCTGTCGTAGACACAAATATTTCCATTAGCGACCTGTGTTCCAACAACCTTAAACTTTTCCTATTGTCTAAGCAACACAGTACGCTGTACCGGTAACAGTCCGTACCTAACGGTCAGCACTGTGCCTTCACCCGACACGTTTCGGTTTCCCGGGAGCAGTTACCAAACAAGAAATGACGCACGGAGTGGCGCGCACATGCAGTCATGTCACTGACATACAACTGGTGTGCCACAGTCACGTGACATGATTCAGTATTGTTTAATGTGCACTTCTGCTATATTGTTACAGGACCAGATATCTTGCCTTACTTTGCCACCGAAACAACAATATTAAAGCGGCAACAGTGTGCACTCAAAACCGTCTAAAGTGTATATTTTATTGTATAGGTTGGTAAGTGTTTGAACACTTTCAACACGTTAGCGCATTAACTTTAATGTGTCACAAAAAATGTGCTTCCATGTGTTGAGGAAAAAGGTTAGCATACTGAACTTTTCTTTTTGTATTCTTGACCCATCTTGTTCCGAAACGTCGGTAAGATATTATCACTACTCGCTGCATAACAACCCAGAAGATTGCAGGTCTCACCTACTTCGCGGCGGAAGCCTGAAACCACGCAAGTAACTTAACCGAGTTTAACCAAAACCGACAGAATACCGTATCGCTCATTTGTCACCGACAACAGCGTCACAACTCAAAATGACAACACAACTCTCTCCAGCGGTGAGTTTTGCAAACTGTGTTATGACACTATACCTGTTAAAAGTCCATCTGCGAACGTTTCTTTCTATACCAATAACTAAAAAATGCCAAATTTTGAGTTGTGACACTCTTGTCGCAAATGAGCGATGTCTCCACACTTCACAGCATTCTTTTGTTTACAAAAGGTGCCATAAATGGACATATTTTAAATAACATGCAGTAATGAGAACTGTCAGGTAATTGTTGTCTGACAGTGGTTTGTGTCAATTAAACAATAACACTGGAAGTTTCACACCCATAAAGAAGGGAAAATTATAATTTGGGAATATTATGTATAATATTATGGACAGGCTTGTCATTTCTGAAGGATAAGCTAGCAGCCAAATCCCTGCATCCACTGTCAGCAGGTACTCGCTGCAGTTAGTCTGCTCTGAATTTCTTCACGCTTGCGACTTTGTTTTGTTAGTGTCGTTCCTAAACGTATAAACATTGTCACTCTCAAAGAATATGTTGTCTATAATTATGGGTGATTTTCTCACACATTCTCTTGATGAATCTTTAACATCCAGGTGTGTAGGCAATTCATAGTTTTAACGGGGTAATTTATGATTTCCCACATTCAGAAATAACAACACGGTGGACGCAAGAAGTCATGATGAAGGTGCGCCGCTCGCGAACCGTAGGTTTTAGATCCTAAGAGTATACAGATACATAATGTAATGCTTTTGACGCAAACAGTTGGAGCAACAGAGACGTACCAATGGACACACAGATATATGAAACATGTGCTTTGGTTTCCGCTCGTAACTGCGCTTTCAAAATCTTTTGTCTTATTAAATCTACAAACGAATTATTTGCAATATTACGCCACTGTGTGACAAAAACACTTACTTTGTTTAAAAGTCTGTTAAAAATTGACGTCTTTTACTTTATAACCTTGTAATTATTTGCCCTTAACTTTATATTTTGCGACAGTAAATGTAATTTATGACGTAATGAGCGAACATTCAGGTGACTCAAAATACGTTCCATTGTGCACAAATATACCTTTTATTTATATAATCATATTTAACAATACAGAGTGACATTTACAGTGGATTTATATCGATGTGTAATATACAAACACACTGGATTACATTGCGAGTAATTGCAAAGTAAATAAAGATTTTCTTCGTATGCAAAATTCCTTGAAAATACACATGAAATAGTTGAGACTGAAACATATGTAATGCTGCGTATTAGGATATTTCGCTCAGCTGCTCGATGAATTTATGTAACCCGGAAGTTTATTTGGATGTTAACAAGAGTAATTGTAATTAACAACAACATGGATATTGACAATATACAGCATTAGATATCGCAACACAACCAAATGCTCGTACAGTTACTATACGAAACTGCACAATGCACGGTCACGGATTATCCGCAGCCATTCAGCACGTTTTGTTACTGTTTAAATATCTGAACAGTAGAATTGCTACACCACATTCAGAAACCTAACTTAATAAGGGAACATGTTTGAGCCCATCAGCAGTTTTTGTACGTTGGGCCCACATTGTTCAAACTTAAGGAACGATATTACATTCTTAAAGAACCAAAGTTCTGAAATTCGGGTTTCCTTAACATTTCCTAAATTTATTTAATACAAATTGATTAGTCAGAGCTTGTAATCTCGGAAGACAGTGCTCTGTTCAACATAGACTTTGTGTACTTTAAAATGTAATGTACGTTAAATTGTGCTAGGAATTCTGTAATGACGTAACATGTAACTTTTCAAACACGATTGTGACTATTTAATGCTGGACTAACAACGTTATGTGATCAGCAGTGACAAATTGTTGTCTCATTATGCTTTATATTTAAGCCGAAGTATGTGAATATAAATATATGTTTCGTTGACCATATCGTTATATTATTTACCAAATGTATAACGCGACAAATACAATGAGAGCTAAATGTATTTCCAATGTGCATAAAATTGCTGAAAGAAAGTATCTTTATAAATACAACCCCTTAAAAAATTCTGTTAACAGTTAATAAAATAAAATAAGGTGCAATACAAAGTTATGTATTTAGCCAAATGGACACAAGCACAGTCAGTCACGTTCTCACAAAGTTCACTGATATCTTAGCTTTGCAATTAATCAGTTCATACCGTCAGTTTAAAGTGGAAAAGATCTCTTAAATAAGGAATGATTTCTGCTGCAAAATGATGCTCTGTCGCTGAATGACCAGTAGTTATGATGTTTCGAAGGATCATATGACCTTTATCTTTAGGGCACCCAGTCACCCCAACGACACAGCGTGACGTCATAGAAGACCTGCACGCTCAATAAATAAATAACTAAACAAATAAATAAATAAATAAACAAATCGTTGGTTATGACTGGCTGTGGGAACACTGGACAAGCTGCAGCACAGTGTTGCACTGATATTGCATGACACATGTGGTCTCGGGAGATCTTGTGATCGCTTCTGTTCCAGCATGAAATTTGCTGGTCAGCATTCAACAGTCCCCTTTAATTTGGATGATTTCCGTTCTGCTGCACATGTACAAGATATGGAGCAGTTGTAGCTTAGCTTTTATTGATTTTGTTGGTATTTGAAGCAGTAAACATGACGTGAATTGAGAAAATACAACAAGCAAATGATCCCCAGAACAAAAATATACCTCACTGTCTTGTATCGCGTCCCTGATCACCACAGCTGTCACTGTATGTACTGACAGACAAACATGTAGTTCAGAGTAACGGCGAATAAACGCCCTGTATATTGTCGCTAAAAGCCACACAGTCAACACTGCAGCACAATGTGTATTGTTAGTATCAGGTTTGTTTCTGTTAGGTGAATGACTGTCATAATTCTAAATACAAATTAAAGTACCTCTCATGTTAGTGCATCATGCCTGTACTTTAGTGACATTAGTGCTAAACCCTCCGATAAGCAAATATTTCAATTAATTTGTTTTACAGCAAGCAAGCATCGACACAAAAAGCATGAGTCCTGGATAGCTAAATGGATTTGTGCCGTTTTTAAGATGGAATGTCCGCTCAGACTCCACACCGTCACAGGTACACGATATAGCCTGTGGACACCTCAGTTAAAAGCTGCCAAAAGGGAACACAAATGGAAATAACATCTTAGAAAGTTTCAAAGTAAGACATACAAACAAATCAGTGTTAATGGATAATGTGAACTTCATTCATTGCACCTCATTCCGCCTAAGTGTTATCCCTGTTGGTGGTTCAGAGGGACTGAGGCATATCAGAACAGCAAAACATAGGGGTGTTATTGATACCAGCACGTACGTACTGGGATGGTGTTTACTGTAGCATTGTAGTGTTAATACTTAATTTCCCCCTTCCTTTTCTTTAACTGAATTTGACATTATTAACACACTGTATGTGACTATTGCTCTGAACAAACCGCCAGTTGCAGTACCACTTCCTGCATTAAAAATTAATTTTTTTAAAGTGAAGTAATTTGACATAATTTTAACTACATTTGCAATATATTATATAAGTAAACAATATTAATGTAGGCTTTGAGATCAGAAAATTAACTGATTAATTCACAGTCACACAGTTCGTTATCAGCACATTAAAATTAGCATTTTAATCCTGTGAAATGATGTCGACATATTTTCACTATTAGGGAAATTTGAAGTGATGCAAATTTAATTTTTATAGTACTAAGTGCGTATGTTATAAATCTGTGTATTGCATATAGCATTTCCTTCCGAAAAACAACTTATTTGACAATAATCCTGCAGTTAGCTGAGATCTGACTGGCACAATGTGTATAGCTGACGATTTTCAACAGTTTAGTTACCATTAACTCAGACTGGGTTGTGAGTAAGGTCAGTGGTGTTAGTAATAAGGCGTCAGTGGGGAGAATGGGCCGCTGGGGCGGAATTCCATTTGCGGACACAAGCTGTTAGCCAGGACGTCCTGCTGCTCTTGCCTGCAATCACACAAACAGGTGAAAAGTTGTTAATACGTCGAGCAGTGAGGTTAAAATCAGCTTACGAAATCCCAGTTTCGTAATGAAATGAATGTGCCAAACGCAATCGCTGGGCAGGTTCGAAAAGTTTCGAAAAGCAGCTGTTAGTTTCGTCGTGTCTTTCTGCCTGTCCGTCCACATGGAAGTCAACATACAGTTAACAGTATATGCGCATTGCCGATTTGCGCAGTTAAGTACAGATTCGCAGTGATGTACGTTTAGACAAACCGCTGCAACATTTCCTGTCCAGCTCCACACTACTCCGCTACGAACTGTAGTGGCCACATCTGTGCCAACGGTACACCGCAGTAGTGCCGTCCGTCACGGTCTCTCAACCGCCCCATCTGTACCAAAGGTACACCGCAGTAGTGCCGTCCGTCACGGTCTGCCAGCCGCTTCGTCAAGTTCCTCTCGCCGTGCTGCAGTGCCAGCGGCGTACCGTAGCAGGTTGTACCAGATGCTCGACAACAGACCGTAGAGGCCTCTAGCGTCGGTCTGCCGCGAACTTTCGCTCGCCACAACGTACGGTGCTACTGAGCGAAACCGAAAGTTGCAGCCGCTAAACAAAACACAGTGCTGTTAAATTCTGTAGAATGATGTTCCTTTGCGAAGCTGTGATGACCACAGAGAGACTGTTTTGTTGTCGAATATCCTGAATGAAATAATACTGAATGATACAAAAAAATCAAAGTTACGTACAGAAATAAGTAAGACCCAGTGACACCTGTGTAATACTTTCTGCCACTCAATTCACAATATTGTCTCTTCCCAGCCCCTGCTTAATAAACACCTTAGGATGGATATGCACAATATAATTTTACATTTTCTTTGTCGTGGGTGTGACACTTGGTTTCTCACCTGAAGGAAGATAGCTTGGATTGAAAGTACACCAACACGGGTTACTGAGGAGAATGTTTGGTTGTAAGGGGGAAGAAATAACGAGAAACTGCAGAAAATCGCCTAATGAGAGGCTTCATGATTTACACATATCACCAAATATTCTCAGGGTGACAAACACAAGGACGGTGAGATTGGCTGGGCATGTGGCACGTATGGGAGATTGCAGAATTTTCATGGGACAACCAACACGACGCAACTTGAAAGATCTAATAGTAGGTGGGAGGATGACATTGAAATGGTGTTAGTGTGTTGACTTGGTTTGTGTGTTTCAGTGACGGTACCTTTGGGTTGTACGCAATTCGGATAGTTTTGTGACCTGCTGATCGACTGTCAGCTTGCTGTTAGTCAAACATGTAGGATGACGGCCTTGTGTTATTATTATTATTATGATTATTGTTTCTTTAATTTAATGTGAAATAAAATGTAAGAAGGCAGAACGGTGCCACGAGATCGAGCCTTGTGACAGACAGAGGGTAACTTGCTACGTAGGCAAAGTTGCCTTTGTCACGATTCTGACCCGTGTACCTGTCATATTCTTCTCTGTGACGTACCTTATGCTGGTTATGCAATTTAATTAGACACACGTGTGTCACAGTGTGGCAGGTGACGAAAGGCGGTCCGGCCTGTTCACATTCAGTACTGGTTCTGTTTTGCGTCGGAAATGATCTCTTCTGGTAGAAATTAGTAAAACAAATAAGAACCGCAATTTAACGCAGTAGAACAGTTGGTTGAGGCTCTGAGCTACACGTCGAAAGGTCGCGGGTTTGATTCCCAATGGCGTCATTGAAATTTTTAATTGACATAATCCTTCCGGCCACACTATGGCCCTGGGGTTGACTCAGCTTCTAACAGACATGAGTACCAGGAATATTTCGTGGGGATAAAGGTGACCGGTGCGTAGGGCTGAGAACCTTGAAACCTTCATGGACCGAGTGTCTTGAAATCTGGAAGCCTCATCTTCGCGGAAACCTCAGGGCCTGTTCAGGCCTGTACAGGGATTGACTTACCTTTTAACGAAGTAATTTTGAAGTTACTTTCTAATATTTTTAAATTTTCATACCACTCCTGTAGATTTTGTGCGATGATGCTGTACAGCAGCAACACGTACACGTGTCACAACACGTGATACTAATGAAGAGGCCTTCGGTCTTGTTGAATGTCATGCGGCGTAGGAAGATAGCACCGATAGGTTGTCCCGAAACGTCTGTAATTAGCTCACAACGTACCTCACGCAACACCCACAAGACCGACGGCCTCAACTACACTGAAATCGCGAAGTGGCTTAGGCTGGTTTACTGGATCGTATGAACAACTGACGTGACGCCACACGCCGTCTTTGCTGCATGCAACTGAGAAAATCGCTGTTACAACTGCTCTGTCATGCACCAGGGAGCAATAGGCTGAACTATTTCACACTGTCCTGAGCATGGCAGCTGTCACGGGATGTCTCGACGTACGCAGGCTTTCTAGGTAATGAAGTTACCGTGATCGATTAGACAATAGAAGGAAGACTCTGTATATTATGTGTTAGTCTTAGTCTTTAAAGGCTCAATGTATTCAAGAGAGATAGATAGATAGATAGATAGATAGATAGATAGATAGATAGATAGATAGATAGATAGAGAGAGAGAGAGAGATAGAGAGATAGAGAGAGAGAGAGAGAGAACTTACTCAGTGAGCTGCGGGCAAGGTTGGCTTTCGGCGAAACAAGTGACCTGCGCCACATTGAAAAACAAGGCGCCCAGGGTGTTGGCTGTGTCGGTGTTGAGCGACTGCAGACAGCGCCTGAATCTAGCATCGCAGTCACAGTGCGATCTGCAACACACACAAACGCCGAGTTGGTGGCTTCTGAACAGTTAGGTCGGGCTTTGCTGAATGCGACGTGGACTTGTTTTAGTGTCCCTTGAAAGCTGAACTGCAAATTTCCATTTTACGTTTTCTGCTTCAGTGCTTTTCATGTGGTGATAAACAGAGGTTCATCTGGTGGTCGGTGAAGTCACGTGGAAATATTAAATTTGGCAGAATATCAGTTTTAAGGACACTGACTTGATTATTAAAATTGTTTTTATGCATATAGATGAAATACATTTATATACTGTTTACCGTCACACCATTGTTACTTGTCCAGTACGATACATTTATGCACTGTATAACGTCACACCATTGTTATTTGTCCAGTAAAATATAACATGCCGTGTTTCGTGTAACTGGACTGACAGCAGAGATTTGTAACGTGTGTGCATTCTGAGGGTTCCAGAATGTTTAGTTGGCTTGTTCTCCAGTTCCATCACTAGCGGGAGTCACTACTGATTGGCAGCCAGTAACAATATATTGACTCGCTGCTTGCAACATTCGACTACGATATTTTGTGATGAAAATGCAAGCAGCCAGCCCAAATAGACAAACATGAAATTTCAGTGACTGAGGCAGCAGAAAGGAAGGGGGCATGCATTTTGTAAGGCGTGTTATGGCCAGGGGGATAAAATTACTAACAGGTTCAAGAGGGGGTCGAGCTATTGGAACTGTTTCTTTGCTTGACGTCAGTAGAGATATCTCAGCCTGTGAGCAAGACATATATTCTTTGTTTGGGATCTGTTAGATAAGAGACGGACAACAAGATTTCGAAACGTTTCGATCCAATCCACACAGTAACAAAGCCCGCAAGAACACTGTTGGCACCAGCTTATTATCTTCTGTCTGCCTGTATGAAACAGAACTCATGAGAAGCTGATAGTCGATACATTACTCATGCATTTTCCCGCCTTCACTTGAAATGCCAAGATTTATTGCCATGTTGAGAAAATCCCGTCACTAACCTTTTCCACACCAAAATTTGTCAGCATTTCTCATGCACTTTACTTCACAAATATAATCAGTCAGCTCGCAGTGGAACTGCACGGTAAATGCAGTAACAGTGCTGGCCGGTGCCTAGCACAATGCTGCTATCTACAGGGCCCACCTGGTGAAAGGTGAGTTGTTGCAGAGCCCGTAGAGACACTGACCGGGCTTCATCTGGTCAGGACAATGGTCGTGCGCTCTGCAGCATTCGTCTTCCAAAGAGTAGGAACCCAAATCGTCATAGTCGAGTGCTATGTTCCCTGGTCCGCACCATTTCGTGTCTGCAGCCAAAAGAAAGGCAGTCAGGATTCATTACTTTCTGTGTGAGGACAGAAAATGCCATTACAAATAGCATTTTAGAGAAAACTAAGACAATAAAAGAGAAATGTGACAAGCAAGGGCGTAGGGAGAAAAGTTTTTATGGCAAGAGAAACGGCGTCATTGTTACAAGGTTCCCAGGCTGTACTCACTTTTCCTTTTCGTAAATGAGCAGAACGAAAATGAAAATCTTATTCATGCATTTTCATGTTTACGCTACTACAACCGGAAGGATGACGTAACCTGAATTACATATAAATATCCAGTCCGTACCGCACAGTAAACACACTCCATCTCAGTAATAAAACCCAACCAGTTAATGCTGTATACAGAAATAATTTCTCTTCGTTCTGAGATCCACACAAAACACATAAATACACTGTGTGGGCAGAACATAGAATTTTTGGATGTTAAACCTGGTGGTACATATAGTGACCAATAAGCTTTGATGAATTAACAGTCAGCGAGCCAGTCCAGAAATTTTCCTACTGTTGTGCAGCCGGATGTTTCACATTAGCATCTAAAATATATTTTTTGTTAATAAAAGACCTTCATCAATGGATCCTTAGCTCTTCTGTGATGTTATGCGGCGTAGGTTGGCAGTTCTTTACCGACGTTTCGGGACAGCCTATTAGTCCCATCTTCAAGTACTGTTTGACCTGTGATTACACGAAGGCTGATAGGCTGTCCCAAAACGTCGGCAATCAACTACCCACTTGTGCCACGTAACATCACAGAAGAAAGCAAGCCTCAACTACACAACAGCGGATGTCTTGAATCTCTCATGTTCAGGACGTCTTCATCCTCACAGACGGTTCCACTGTGACGTAACAGCGTTTCCGCACAATATTACAGATAGAAGATTCTGCAGCCGGATATACAAGGTAGAAACACAAAAGGTGCAGTATTTTTTTTTTGTGAGTGTTTAACAAAGCTCCTACTTCGGAAACAGTATTGCGACATTTTATGCCGTAGCTGAAAACCGTTACCTGCCTTGAGTGGACAGTGAAGCACAACTGGAGGGTGTTACACAAGGGCTGAAACATGTAGGACGAAGTGTATTGCTAACACAATACTTTAACAGCGATTGGCTAAGATTTTAAGTTACGCTTATGTATTTACCATTTGTTCCTGTCCCTGACAAATACAATGCATGTTGCATAATTGTCACCAGATAAATTGCATCCAAACGATGACTGGTATGAGGAATTGCGCCGTGTGAGATTTGACAGCTTCTAACAGCGGTGTTGCTGTGCTTTGGGTGAGTAGATTCCAGCGTTCTGGACGAGCGAGGTGCCCTCATTTCGAGGGGTACAACAGTCACAGAAAAACTGAATGATCCTGAAGATGAAGTGACTATAGTCCTTCGAAAAGTCGGACACCACTCACCCAATCTCACACCGTCGAATAACAGAAGTCCAGAATTGTATTCTTACCTCCAATTTGTGCACTATTTTCTCATAAATCAGACCGTGCCTTGGAGCCATGACTACTGAAATACTTACTGGGGTATATGAACCCCCCTTGACCATGGTGGTATGTAGAGTTCCCTTTGCGGCAAGCCTTGGCGACGGCCATGAGGTCTGTAATTTTAACCTCGCGAACTCGCGTAGGGTCGGCCTCCTGTATCATTTGCCGTATTGCAGACCTGTTGAGAGGAGGGCAAAGTGAAATGCTGACGGTTGTCACCTTGGATATAGGATTGTTTGGCCATGTCACCTTTCATATAGGATCGTTTGACCATGTGTAACTATGCTTGACTATATTTGAGCATCTTGGGTGCTACTGTCAAAAATACCTGTCACTGTACAAGACGCACGTGGGTTCTGCACCCGAGATGGTCACCAGGCGGATCATCGCAGGGTCTGTCATGAGCACGACGCACCTGGCGAACCCCGTCACCAGTACCAACGGCCATAGTTGCACCAGTGCAAAATTCTGTAACTGGAAACAATACAATGTGAGCGAGAAGGCATTATAGCAGCGGATGGAATACATTTATCAGCGGGCTGTGGAAATTGCGATAACAGTCACTGTTATGTGCTGACAGCAGTCATTGGGGATTGGGATGACCTAAAAATATTAACATTTTGCGAGCTCTGACTTTCACACAGGGATTCTGGTTGTTAGGATGTGACAAAGTGCCAATTAGTGAGTCATTTCCAAAGTTCTGTGGTGGATTTAGTAAACTCTATAATCCACAACAAATAATATCACCTGACTGTCAGCATCCATTCCACCAGGACGCAGCCGAGTCGCACTTCGCTTCCATAACATTTGTTTCCAGATGAAGTAAGGCATTCTACCACGTAGCGTTCTGCTACATACAACAGAATTCATTGTACTCATATGGTATTCAAGCAAAATGACAAGAATTGCCATGTTTATAATCATTCAGTGAGTGTCATACTTAAAAATTCGTAAGATATACCGAGTTTATCGCAGATTACAAAATTTTTAATATGTCTGACTATTGATGATGTCAGACCTTTGATATATTTGTACGATCGCCGTTTTAATTATTAAAATTTATCCTTGATGTATATAACGTGTTTTCCTCCGAATATAATTGTTACAGCAGCCTGATAATGGCTTAATAAATCCAAGCGGAAACATGTAGCTGCCACATTTATGACAACGAATTAGTTATTCAATAAATAGTTGTGATTGACCGTCTTTACCGCGGGCCTGTAAAGGATTCTCATCAGCTATGAGATGTAACTCACCTTAGCCATGAAACGTGAGGGACCTTGTCGGGGTCAGTCGGTGTAGCTGTCTGTGACACTGTACGTGCCTTCCGGAAGACAAAGCGTTAAGACGGTTTTTGTTCTGGGCTGATTTAACGATGCTATCAATATTTCGGGCTATTCAGCACGAAAAATGTGTAATTTAGTAAATAAGGAACTGGAAAGAACGTGGAACCGAGCGATCGTGTCTTGCTGTGTGCACTCTGCCGGCATTTGCGTGCAGGAAAAGAAGCGCAGCCACAAACCCTTCATATAGACGGTGTCCGGGTCGGGACGCTGTTAGCTGGAGCGCAATCAGAAATATTTTCATTCCCCATATGTGCTTTAGAGCAGGTTGGCTGCTGCAGATTAACAAGTGCATACCACCGTTGTGAGTTATCAGCGCTTGGCTTCTTTACGAGCAAACTGTCCGTCCGTCCGTATGTGACCTAGTGTCTAACCAAACCGTGTTCCAGAATTTCATGAAATTCGATATAGGAGTTCTTTGCAAGAAGTTGCCGAACCAGTGTCAGTTTTGTGACAGTTGTCTCAATGACAAAGACAGAAGGCCGCAAATAACTTCTGCCTTGCTCTCCACATTTCTTGACTGATTTAGATGAAATTCGGTACAGAGTATCTCCACACATTGCCGTTGAAAAGTCGTAAGTTTTGTGGAAATCAGTGCAAAAAATACATAGTGTACTTGAACGCCTTAATGCATTTCTATCCTCACTTGCCACAGTACTGTCCGAAGTGCGTGGCAGCCGTGAGGGATACAGTATCTCCACTGCTGCTGTGGAGCGTCTGAGAGCATTGGCACAGTGAGGGCGACACTTTTAATGTGGGAGTAGTGAAGTTGTACCGTGACATCGTTTAACGTTTTAAAGTAAAGAACGCCCTCTTCAGTCTGTGTACTGCGGCACGGGGTAAAGCAAGTGCCGTTTTGTTAGGAATTAACAATTAAGATTTTGTTACATTACAGCTGTGAGTTTTAAAAGAACGGCTCTTCGTTGAACTCGATTCCAACAGCTCAACACTTTTTGCACCACAACAAATTCAGCTGTCATCTGATGGTGTCTTATGGGTTCCTCTGTCTGTACTTTTACTCCACAGACAGTGCAGACCCATTCTGGTAGCTGCCAGTCACTCAGCATTTTGTAGAATTTGTCACTTAGTTTGCGCTGTTTACATAAAATCAAACGTTGCCAACATTCCGGCACACGACGCGGATAGTGGCCACAGGCTGACGCACAAGGCTATGCACAACAGTGACAACTGTCGATTGAGCTGTCAGCCCCTTGACCTCACTAAGGGAACCCAGTCAGCCGAACGCCCACACGGGCGGCGCAGTAGCGGCTGGAGATGTCATATAAAACATGGACTCATCTTGCGCCGTGACCGGTGTGCATGTCCGTACATAAGCTACGAGCTGGCGCCGTAAAGCATTGCGCAATGACGCTGTCTATAGGAAGATGCACGGTTTATGACAAGGTCATTTCCTAGTCAGGTAGCCTGCATGTGATGACAGCACGGTCTCCTTGACGCAAGGTTGTTGACAAGCTGACAGTTGCGATACTGCTTTTATGGAAACAAAACATATATTTTTGGTGCTTATAGTCCAGCTGTCGGACAAAGCGCTAAGCCAAATGGGAAAGAAATTTAATGGGAGCTTATGGACTGGATCTGGCCAAAATTTGGGACAGCCGGCAGGCTGTCCTGAACACTGTTGCGGATACTTTGATTCCACAAAATTTGTCGAAGTTTTGGATTATCTGAAGAAGTAGTGGCTGCTGAACGAGTACAGCGCTCCACGGAACAAGAATAACAATAACTAACCAACATTAACACTACCCTCCATTCTAGCCTTTTAGTGACACCAATTCTGCAGAGACTCTCCCTAGAATTACAACTCGCTGTAATATGTAAAGTTAAAAATTTACAGCAAGGAACATACGTCGAATAAAAATTTATTACGAAACCAGAAATTATCTAGAAGTAAGTTACAAAACTAAGATCACGAAAACCAGAATAAAAGAAACTTTATATTCCTATGAACAGAAGCCATCGAACTCGCAGACCCGCAGTTGAAAGTCGCTGCTTTTGACTCCCAGTCAGTCACTGTCAATTACGTATCCCTGCCGACCATCAGAACGTATGTACGAGCTGCCAATGTGACCTCCCACAGAGGCGTAAATAGGACTTGTGCGTGACTGGAAAGTACGAAGAGTTGCCTGACATGTAGGCGCGCGCATGACTGTCACTTATTTCTGTAAAATGGGAAGTCGGAATTCTGTTTAGCAGAGAAAATGAAGAATAACTTTAAGAAGCAAGACTTTTAATTAACAGACCTGCGAGAAGCTTCACTAATGGCCACTTTACATGCAGGGTATCGCTACGTTACTTGTTTCACGAACGTGGCTGTAACGACCAGCATTCATTCGTGTGTTACTGCTGACATTAATTAACCAGCTACCTATCTACCTACCAACGTATCCTCCCATCCACCTACCTACCCACCTACTTGCCTACCCAACCAACCAACTAACTAACAAACCAACTACCTCCACGGAGCAGAGTCCATTTAAATCTACCGCTGTTTCAAGTAGTCCAGAACCTCCCCTTATTTTATTTAATCCAAAGGTTCTTTTCTCAATTCACGTGAAGCCGCCACTGGTCCCTATCCTGAGCCATATTAATCCAGTCCAAGCACTCCCATCCTAATTCTTTAATATGTGGTTCAATATTGACCTTAAAAGTAAGCCAAAATCTTCCAAGTGGTTTCCTCTCTCGCAGTCTTCGTCACCAAACCTCCGCTAGCCCCACCCCGCCCACCTCATCTTCCCCAATTGTATAACCAGAATAATATTTTGTCAAAAAACAGCACGAAGCTCGTCATTGTGCAGTTTTCTCCAGCGCCCTGCTGTCTGACACTCTCAGCCACAATTCCTCCAGCGAGGTTGCTATTCTCTTAGAATATTTTCGGCTAACGCCAATGTTTAAGCCTAGAAGACTGCTCGAACATATCCTGGATTGTTTTCAATATTTAAAGTCGCAGCTGCATCTTCTTATGCACGATATTAGAATACAGTGTAAGTTTTGTTATGAACAATTCAGTCTTACCAGAGCAATGCCAGTAATTTTGACTGATATTTCAAGGAACACTGGTATTGAAAGGAGAACCAGAATATTTTCAAGGAAATGTCTCATAAGACATTTCAGGCTGTTTTCCATTGAGATCACCCCACAAAGTGACTCTGCACCTGTTACTTCACTGTGCAATGAATGGGGTGTACAGACACTCAGGTAACATTTCTTGAAACTGACAGCTGCCTCACACAGCTGGCTTCTGTTCACGAATGTGACCCAAAATATTTAATGTTGTAAATATCAGAATTTTTCAAGCAGATGTTAACGTGCAACCGGTGGGCTGCCGTGTGCTCAGGCCTGCGTCATTGCGTACTCGTAGCTCTCATCTTTGTGAGCATCTCGAAGTTTAATTTCAGTACCAACAGTTGTACATGTTTAAGACTTCCCTTGAATACAAAAATGTGAGCGAGTCTAAGGACAGCAGTGAGCTGCAGTTTGTCACATTATATCAACCTGCTCTTTTTTACGCTATATACAGTACCGTTATTTTATATGACAAGTTTCGACTGCCAGGTAGAGGGTCCTGTACAGACGTTTTGCTCTTCCGTCGTCGTTTCATCGTTACTACTTACACTGGCCAGCAGTTCGGCGAGGACCATCACATTGCAGCATATATATATATATATATCACTCGGTAGTTACGCTGTTTGCCAGTTGGCAGCTGCAGTAGCAGCTCCAATAAGAGCGGCAGATGACAGAAACATACGTGTCTGCTGCAGCCCATGTCTACTGTCCGACGGTACCTACAGACTACGTGCCGGACTTGGCATTAGCATGAAATACACAATGCTTTAGTGGCGTCACGTATTTGTGACCATGTTTATTTTTATGGGCAAAAAATATTCCACAGTAACCGTCTGCTCAATACATTTTATGCTGAAAAATTTCCTGGTAATTTGAACGCACTCTGCACCAGCTCTGGTGTTCCTCAGTACGCTGCATTGCATATCGCATTCATACGTCTGGCGACGTCACATCACAAGATGACTTTTCCAGTCCACTTTAGGTTACGTTACAGCTTTACTAACAGCCAAAGTCAGCACATATATAGCATGCAATTAATTCACACCATCAGCCTCCACCTCTCTTGGCCTAAAACAGACCAAACGCCATTTTTGTCACTTCAATATTGTCACTTCAACACTGACGTTAAATCCCTCAGCGCAACGGCAAACTGCCGAGATTTTAATTCTTAATGCTTACTCTGCGAAAGAAAACAGCACACCTCACCAGATTTTTCCTTCAAACGTAAGGCAATACAAGTCTGTGTATGAATTCATTAATTTGGAAAAAAATGTTCACCTACTTTATAACGAACTTAGGCCTGTGAACTGATTGCACTATATGAAGTGTACTATCAGTATTTCAGTCTTCGCACAATACACGATCCGTGGAACCGTGAATCTCTAATCACTACACAAACACACACACACACACGCACGCACACACACAATATGTACAGTTTGGGTGATTTAGAAATTGGCTGTTGTGTGATGTTCCGTGACTCAAGGCACCACGCACAGGCCCACGGCACATTTGGCCCACTTACGTACCGCGCCCTTTGTCGGGCCGCGAGCTGAAAAAAAGACGGTAGGAGTTTGCTGGATTTTGCTGGCCAGTGTTGGTTGTGGCGGCTGTCGAGCCCCGTCACATTTGTTGCGGCCTCACTTGGCCTTCCAACCAAACCGGGGGTGTGGCCATCTTGGCTTCTTCCAGCTTACTCGATCAAATTCCTCACCAGGTGAAGTCTCAAACCTCGGTGGCTATATTTCGGCACACACGAAGACAAGAATCCAGCTGTTGAGTCACTCCTTCTCAATTTCAGTTTTTTGGTCTGAAGTCAGGGGGCATGTCGCTTCTACTGGGCCGTGCTGTACCGCATAAATTTATTTTACGTTTCTCTGAGTCATCAGAAAGTCTGGGCCATGAACAAACAACTGTCCGTAAGCATTTTGCGCCCTACACCTTCAGCTCTGCAGAGACCTAACGCAACGAAGTTATAGGCTGTGTCTGTAGGGAGAGCAAAATAGTCGAAAGTAAATTTGCCATGTCATTGCTGAGTAACAGGGTACCCAGTTGACAGCGGCGTGTTGCAGGTTACCGCCCCACAACCCCTACAGAGTGCCTCAGCACTGCGGGCCGTCCTCTAGCTTTGAACATAGCTTTTCGTGGATTTCTTTTGTGTTTATGCATTTCTTTGGTCTGAACAATGCGGGTTACAAACGCCACCGTAAACCTCTCATATCATAAATTAGTACTTGTTTCATCGGCCAATGTTGATATCAACTGACACTTGACCGCAGAGCTAGCGACAAACGAAAGCACACTAAGTCTAGATCGCTAGTAGTCGCGAAGTGTTGACATGTAAATTAGGCTTGATGGATGGGTCCCGACTTTCAGGGGACCTAACGCATATAAATCCCTAGCAGTATATGGAATAGGAGTGAAACAATTGCTTGCCCGCTTGACATACTGTTTGCGATCGATTTGTGGGTCGTTCGGCAAATTTATAGAGCTCGTTCGGGTGCACAGGGTTATTCCACTGCCGCCATGTTGCCATGGAATTATTAACCGCACACGAGAAATAACAAGACGTTGAGATAAAGTGCTGTGAAGATCAGTCCATTTCCACGGAGCGGAGTCTTTCTTGAGAAGCTGATAGTTCCTTGGCTAGTCACAAATTCCCCGTATTTACGAAACCGTGTGCACAGTAGCGGGCTATATGTCCTTATTATGAGCCAGATTAATCCAGTCCAGTCCATCCTATGACAGTAGAGCTCTACTTCTCCGGACGTTGGTTATCCGGATCGGCTTGGCCCTTCGGTAAACATTTTCATACTTTTATCGTACTGCATGTTTTTTATGGCTTGGCCCCCCCCCCCAAGTTGTCAAATACATATAAGGAATTATGTATTAATGTACCCTATTTTCAAAGAAAAATGCAATTATCCGGATTTTCTGCATATTCGGATGTCTCACCGTCCCAATTAAGCCGGAAAAGTGGAGTTCTACTGTATTTTAAATTCAGTGTTAATAGTAGGCGGCCTTCTGCTCCTCTGTCTTTTAAATGCTTTCTTTCCTTTAGATTTCCCCACCAAAATCCTGTAAGAATTTATGTTCTTCCTCACCTGTGTCAGCAGCACGACTACTCTCACTGTCCTTGTTGCGTACGATCACCCACATTGTACCTGATGAGGAGCACCAATTATGCAGCTCTCCGTTATGCACTTTTCTCCAGTTCACTCTTACTTCCTGCCCCTTAGGCAAAAATATCTTCCTCAGCTCCCTGTCCCCGAACATCCCCAACCTATGTCCTCCCTTAATGTGACAGACCAAGTTTCACACCCATATAAAGCAGCAGGCACATTTATACTTATCTTTATGTTAATTTTTCATTGTCAGGTAGCATAGTAGAAGGCAGAAGGCCTAAACTGGATGGTAGCAGGAATTTCCTGAATTTTACCTACTCTTAATTTGCTCGTGTCTTTCCAAACTTTTTGAACTCCGGTGTATTTTCGAAGGAACGTTTTACCTGCCTTTCTGTTACGATCATGAAAATCGGTTGGTAAGATCACTGCTGCAGGAACAGACACATATGTGTTGAATAAGCTTGGCTGTCGTTAGTATGACCAATAATAACATTTAATGGAGTTTATTTATTTCATTATCACTAATTGCCTCTGTCCTTCGTCAGGAACGGCACAAGGTGACACACAGCAATATGCAGTCAGTAGCAAATACAAAGGACAGAGACAGTGACAGTTAATTGAGGTTGTGCAGCATTTGCACAAGGAAGTCACTACATCTTTTTCACACAATTAGGCTGCCGTATCTTCTCCTTGCTAATTATAAGTGCATCAAAGCGCCAGATTGACCTTGGGGTCCACCCAGCCTCCCACTGCACTTTGTCAGGGATACAGCAGCCGGAGCGTGAAGCTGAACGCTTACGCCCTTGCAGAACTGAGGTTAAGATTTCCCGGATCTCTGCTTCCATGCCCTACACCTTCTTTGTATGTTGAATTAAGCTCAGGGTAACTTTGCCTCACCTTCCTACATTGCAACTAACTTAGCATGTTCTTCAATAGAGTCCATCTTTAGAATCTTATACTTGCACATTTTGTCAAAGAATTCCAAGCCACTAGAGAAACCCAGACATAAGTGCAGTGTCGTGTTCACAACAGCTCAAAGGCCAGATTGCCCAGGTAGGCTTACTCTGTTCTTACTGCTTGCTCCATTATCATCCTCCGACATGTCTGCTGTCTCCAGGTTGCGCCTTCCAATGTACAATGTGTGTATTTCTTATCTTGCCAGATACGATGCTGTCGCAGTCATTTTTCATCTTATTTGCTGAAGCACACAGATTACGAAACTTCTCCATCTTTCCGCTGCCACTAATTATTACACCTGACAAGGAAGAAGCAGCAGCTGCGGAATAACAAATTCATTGTAATTAATTTGTTATTCCTCATCTTTTCTATATTTCGTTCAAACACGCTGCACTGTAACAATCACGTAATCACCGCATTCACATCCGTATAAATTTAAATCTTATACACAAAGACAGTTTTTTTTTCCAACCGGTTTCATTTCACTGTGCGTGCAATGACAGGGCAACTGCGAGTCTTTTTTATGTTCATCGAAACATTTAATTTTCAAAACTACGTGACGGATTTCGACTAAATGTGGCACTTGTTGTCTGTTCACGAACGTTTCATTTTATTCCTACCGATACTCCACACTCACTGCTGTACGTCAAGTACAACGTGCATGGCGGAAAGTCAGTGAAGCTCCGGGTGCTCATTTGAGTTGACATAAGATACAGAGCAGCTGTCGGTCCGAATTCCGTTTCCTTGCTTCACTGGCATTCAGCTTACTGCCCTCCAGAATACTGCCATGCTGACAGCAGACAACAAGACAGCTGGCACGGCAGAAGTAAGGTCAGATAGTCCACTGACCACACAGGTCACTAGGTTTATTTAGAGATGCTGTCGAAGGCTACTGGCAGGTATGCAGAAGGAAGTGTTCTGACAGATTGTATGGTAGCAGTCGACTGCAGAAACTGAGGAAACCCACAAAACCCTGAAGAGATATTTATTTAGCAGGTTGTTCGACATTTCCACATCTTCCTGCGCCAATTTGACAATTATCTTATCTTTTTCTTCCATTTGCCTCTGTCCTTCCAGTCTTCTTCTATTAATCCCTTTTCTCCCATCAGTCCTCTAATCCCTTCCGCCCAGGTAGCTTTAGGTCTACCTCGTTTTCTTCTTCCTGATGGGCTCCATTTCATAACTTTTTTTGGTAATCTCCCC
>Ga0123357_10000396_pt1 | contig 41422 bp, 23 predicted proteins | sample TergutEmb28metaG_FD_89873 | JGI IMG/M metagenome (GOLD analysis project Ga0123357, IMG submission 89873) | Embiratermes neotenicus P4 segment gut microbial communities from Petit-Saut dam, French Guiana - Emb289 P4 | ecosystem: Host-associated > Arthropoda: Insects > Digestive system > Gut ...
AATGCACGAACCCATGTATATATATATATATATATATATATAAAAATATTATGTTCTATAACAATGTATGGCAAAATTTTGTTATGGATGGTTAAAATTAGACTAAAAATTCCACATAAAAATTGTAATCAGGGCAATATCTGTTAGATATCTTGCCAGATCTAAAAGTTGAAGATATTCTTTTAAACCACAGAAAAACATTTAGAGTTACACATACACAGAACATGCAATTAAAAATACAGTAATATTTCAAATATTTAGGAATGTCTACCCAATTAGAAAAGAAGCAATGCATCAAACAGAAATCTGAAATGCAAATCTACATAAGAAGAGGTTCAAACCTGTTTGTTATGTATTCATAGAAGTTCTAGAATCAGAAATATTAATAAAATCCTGAAGGTTGTAAGGTGAAAGTTTCTGAATTTTTAACATTAAGTCCTGCCGTCAGTCTTTGATAGAAAATTAAATGTTATTTTATATGAATAGATTTCAGTCCAAATATTTAATGAATTTTGTTAATGTTATATGCAACTAAAATATCTCATTTTTGGCTCATTAAGTTTAAGCTGATGTTCCATTCCAAGTCCAAGACATAGTGGTCTGTACAAACTGTGTTCTTGTAATGAGCATTTACAATGATGAAAGCAAATGAGACCGAGAATGTCATCAAGAACATCATCTGGGATATTATCAGAGAATGCGCTTCAAGAGGTGTCAACGTCACAGAAAACTGTGCAGCATATGTGGTAAGAAGCACCAAAAAAACACGTAAATTGTTCTGCCTTGCTATTACATACTGGTATGTTACAGTTTAAGAAACTACTCTGTAAAATACCTTGTTATATACCTCTGAGAGACTCTCTTAAAACTGTTATACAACACGTGCAAGAGTGTGGGCAGAACTGTTTGCAAGATAATGCACATTACCTATAGGCAAAGTGACTACATTTTTCAACAATCTTTGTTGGACAAGATAGTAAATTATTTGTCATTTAAATAAAATTCTTATTAATGCTTAAACAAAAATGTAGGGAATGAAAAAATTTATTAAATTCTTATCACAAAATCAACTAGATGCACTAATTTCTAAAATTTATTTTTGAGAAATTAGTGCACCTAGTTGGTTTTATTATAAGAATTTATCATGATGCACAGTCACCTGAACATCAAAATGAAAAAAATCTAGTTGTGTTCTTCTATATTTTCTATTGTCTGTAATAATAAGTTATTATTAATTGTTAAAAGCCCACAGTGGTGCAAGTGCACCACCTGGCAACTTGCTGCCAGCATCCCTGGGTACATGCATGCCCATAATGGGAAAAGTCTTTACTTCAGTTGGCAATATATACTTCCATAATGTGTCACTTCAGATCAGGTTAATGGTTCTGAACCCTGAGCATGGCTTCATTTCTGACCGCCCACTCGGCAAAGATGATGTTCAACTCTTAGTTGACGTGTGCGTAAAGAAACTATCAGAGGCACACTCTCCTTCACTGGCTACAATACAGATGCAAGTATACTTTGATACCAACTTTGGTTCCCGACACGACATCATCAATGAGAACCGGACCAACATTCAACTTCACACATCAAATCTTATTAAAGAAATCATTGAGACATATGCTAACACCAAGGAGGATCTTGAGAAATTATATCAGAAAATTGTTGTGGTGACAGTAACTAACTCTGGTCTTGGAAATCCAACTCACCCAAGTGTCCTCAAAGAAGCCACAGGTATGTTTAACATACAATCACTCATTGTCACTATTATGTCAAGGGCTGTGGTAGCATTTCACACACAACTTTCTTCTCTTTTTGGGTCTCTTCCTCTGAAGATAGAATGAATATTAGAGCTAGTTTTAAACAAAGTGCTAGTAGGAATGTTGGACCCTAAGGAAGATGAACTAACATGACAATGAAGATAATTACAAAACCACTTACATTCTTCATCCAGCAATGAAAGGTTGTTTAAACCCAGGGGGTTAGTGTGGATGAGGCACATAACCTGCACGTACAAACAAAATTATGGGTAGAAAATCTTATGGAAAGATTGGATAAGTTACTGTTAAAATATAGTTTAGAAACATAATTCCGTAAAAAAAAGATGGATTACATTGGCACACACGAATGCCTCACACCAAGTCTTCGTGTTGAGGACGGTGAAACTTCAGGTTTTGTAAACAAGCTTTTAACAGTCAAATAAATCCTTAAAACTATGCGTCACTCAGTTATTGTCAACTTCAATTCTTCTGTTTCAGCTGCTGTGTCCAGTGTGTTCCCACACACTGAACTTAGCCAGTTCTTGACAATTTCCCGGAAAGACAGAGAAAAGCAAATCTTAGAACTCATGCAGACAACTACCGGAATTCGCCTCTTTAATCGTGACTGCCAAAAGGGTGGGGAAGGCATTGAAGATCGTAAGTCTGATTTCTAACTCTACGGTAATGGTCAATTAAGGCGTAATATCCCTCAGAAACAACCAGTAGTGATTGCTAGGTGACTCCTACTATACATCATAAGTCAAGTCCTTAGGCTTTTGCAGCTGGGTTCAATGCACAAAACTGCCTTTAGGAACCACAGTACAAAGAGACATAAATTTGCAAGTATGGTTAACATCTTGATGGTGAATGACCCCCACTGGATAACACTGCTACCCCTCTCTGCTTCACAGCCTGCCTACTGCCAGAATCATATACAGGCTCCCAAATAACCCTCCAGATTCATTCACCTTGAAGATGTCATCTATAATATATACCATAACAATGAAAAACTTCATTCCTCTAGACAGCCTAATCCCAAAGCTAATTCCATGGATTATATACCATAGCCTCTAATAAAATGTGTGTCATCATCCAAACCCACAATGAAGGTCTTCCACAATTCCTTATAATTCAAATGTCCGTTATCAAGATATTCCATTGTTTATCTCACACTCATTGTGCAATGAATGAACACAAATGTTCTGTCAGGTCATTTGATACAGGTCACATTTTAAAATAAAATCTACACTGCTCTTTGACGTTGAAATATACCCAGTTATCCATTTCACTTTCACACAAATTTTTCATGACTTTGTTTGTAGTCCCCAACCTGCTAGAGAAAGCAATCACTGCCACACGCTCATCACTAGAATCACAGCTTCAAATACTGCAGGAAAGAGTATGTGTTCTCACTGCAGCTGCAGAAAGTTGTGTAAGGACTCCTGGCAAGCCTGAGAGGGAAGAATTCTATGCAATACAGGATGTCAAGAAGGAAGCAGAGGGTGAGGAGGGAACAGGGGAATCTATAGAACTCCATAAAATTTCAAGACAACAAGTACAGATAGTGCTGGATGGACTGGTTACAGCTCGACAACTGGAAGTATACCTAAGGTGCTTGCCATACGTAACAAACAGGGCCCACTGACATAAATTTTGTGATTTTTGTCTTTCCAGCTCTGAAGTACGTTAAGCAAACTATAATTAACTCTCCCAATCCCACCTTATGGTATCTTGTATGATATTAATTAGCCCCAGAAGTGTCACTCTGTGCAACAGCAGACTTGGAGATGGACCAGTAGGTCCTTTAATAATGCTTTATCAATAGAAATGTAAGGCATTATTGAATGAGATGTGGGAATGGTAATGAATGTTGAATCGCATAACTACACGACACTGCATTTTTGTATTAAACAGTTACTGAGTTTTGGTTTGTTTTGTGTTTGGATTAAGTGTAAGTTTTTAGAACATTCTGTTTGTTGTCACAGTCATGGATGCAAAAATGCTGAAACAGAAAATGAACACTCAGCTGTCAGGGCAAACTGGAGGAAATTCTGCTCATATGGACACAAGATTACAGCAAATTATCAATATGGAAAGGATGATATTTCACACAATGAAAGATCTGGCAATCAGACAATTTCAAAAACTGATATAAAATTTCACTCAAATGATGAGATAGGATTGACAGTTGTCTGTTCAAAAGACAGCAAAACTAAACATAAACACAGAAACTGAGAACATTTAGAGAATTACTTCCAGAAATTTTCCAGGACGGCAAAGACAATGCAAAGCAGTCAACCAAGTGCTCTGTTTGTGACTGCACTTCCCAATGCTTAACAATAGTATTAATTTTTCTTTACAGCATCAGTGTGGTTCCTTCCTAACATTTCCATGGCAGGACTAACGAAAACCAAAAAAAATACCTAGTTGAGATATCCAGTGCTTTTGACAAGATAGGTGAAAATAAATCACCAATTATTCTGTCATGATCTAAGTTTTTAAAATGGTCACTTTCCCAAAGATTGTCTTTAAAAATTCGGTATCATGTCCATTCCATTCCAATTGTACATCCAGTCCATAACCTCTGTGTTTTAACTATCCTGACAGCATCGTTCAACAGTGAATATTTAATAAGGTTTTGTATCTGTATATTACAGCAAATTGCTTGTGGAAGCTGAAACTTCACAGCAAGTGTTGGCAGAGTTACTGGATACATTAAAGTTGAGGCTGATAAGCATCCATGATACTGTGAGATTCAGAACTGCCATACCAACTACACAAGTTTATGTATGTTATCTTTATAGACTGTACAGGATTACTATGAATTTCTCCTTAGCATTGGTATGTTCTGCTGGGCAGGGATGCACAAGGTTTCCAAAAATCTACGAGCCACCCGAAACTTTAGGTGCCGGAAGCACAACATAAAGAAGTTCACAAACCAGGACCCACAAATGTTAGTCACTGCCATACAAAAATTTAGTTGCCTGGGCAACCTGCGCTTGTAATATGTAATTTTAATTGGACAAAACACATTTACATCTCTGAGGATTAAATCTACTGTTTCATATGCACACAAACTGCAGACATACCCCTGTGAATTTTAAAGTTTTACATCATGTTGTGAGTCGAAACATTATAAACGAAATTAATAAACCACTGCAACACAACTCAACTTCTACATTCTTTAACAAAGCACATCATTTCAACCTTCTAAGGTCATCATCAGGCTAGCATCAGAACAATTTCAAGAGATATAAAAACTGCAACTGCTGGAAATGAGATCTCATTTTTACAAACTGTGTCTCAGTTTTCATGCATTTTTTAAAAGTACATTCAATTTGATTAAAAATATATAAAACAAATAAAAACAGATAAAAATTAGAGGAAACATGTGTCAGCATTGGTCTACAGGGCAAGCACATTGCTCAGTTGTTATTCAGCAGAGGAGACTCTGTAGTGTACTACACGGTCCCTTGTGAAACTGCAGTGTTACTTACTTTTCTTCTTATCAAGCAATCAAAAACACAAATGTCTAAAGATTATGTATCAGTATTCAGAATCTAAGCAATTTAATTATAAGAGTTTTAGTTTTAAAGTATAATACTGCAACTGGAACGCAAGATGGGATACTTACACTTTTATAGTAAAATGCATGTACAGTATCATCACACATGTCTTAAGGATCAGCATGTCATATTGTATATCCATTTATCTGGAGAAAAACATATAGGAATAGAGGCACCTGGAAATTTATCCTGAAGGAGGCCAGGGCTCTACATGCACTGTAGAACCAGTACAGAGGGTGAGATACATTCATAAAGAGATATGGTTCAAGTAATGTCATTTCCGTCCTAAGTAGCATGCCACACAATTGTATTCTTAACCTTGCAGCTTGACTGAAGTCAGTGTTAGTTTCATCTTCCAGCCACTTTACCAGATACCTATCAGACAGGAAGTTGGGTCTGCCCACAACCAATGTGGATACGGCAGAAAATACAGAAAGCCCTGCTCCTCCCTGGCAATCACTCTCATGATGAGTTATCACAGTCATGAAGAGTGCTTTAAAATACATCAGTTTAGAATTTTTGTTTACAGATATAACAATGTCTCACTCTGCTCTGAAAAAAGCCTCATCTCTTTTACTGTTAATGGAATCTCACGAAAAACCTAATTACATAAACTGTTGCAGCCACAATTTATACACTTGTCAGAGATCTGGACAAGTCTGCAAGATGAGATGGTGCTACTCAGCAACATCAACAATCTAGTCTGGAATCTGAAGAAGTATTTACAGGTGTGCTAATAGATGACAGAGAAAATGACAAAACTGCTTGTTGCATGGTCCCTGCTGAGTAGTGGGTAGTTTAGTTCTTCATGTTTCATTCATCTCAATGTCCTTAATTGAATGACAATCCAAATACAAAGAACTGAATGCCACGTACCTTACATCCAAGCACTTTTCTTTACACTCTGTTTCCAAATGCCTTCAGTCTTTACTCCTCCCATAGAATAAGATGATGTTTCATGGTTTCCTCCCTCTTGTAAGCTCCTTACTCAGGCACTGGCCAAAAAGGGAGTAAGGGTAACAGCCAAAAACCTCAGTCATGACAGTGAGTGGCCCCAGTTGAGATTTCAACCACGGACCAACTGAATGTAAATCAGAAGCACTACCTCTTTAGCCAGTTTGCTTGGTATGGACGTGCTTATAGCTGAATGTCACAATTAACACCATTTCCACCTTAAGCAAGATCTCACCCCACCTGAATATCAATCTCTCTTTGAAGGTGCTGGAGTACATTGACAAAGATGTTGTGCAACAAATGATTGGTAAGAGAGAGATTCTTACTGATGAAAATCGCTTGAAGGCAACCACAGGCCTGAAGATTGGCTCAACTGGGATGAAGTGTGAAGTTGTGTACCCAACACAGGTGACAGACTTTGACAAGATACCACTCCAAGTAAGTATTTTATATTTCAGTTGTGGCTGTCAAAACCTGCTTGGCTGTCTATCAAGGAGTTCCAAATCCTTTGTCATGTAATGATACATTTACAGGCACCCCAAAGTATTAACCATTCCACTCAATTACTGCCTAGGATGAAGGGTTTTAAAGATATAGTATTCCTAAATGCATGCACAACCACACAGTGAGAGGCCATTTGCTTGTGAAGAATTACAGGTCTTCATAGTGCACCAGGCCAGCATTGAAGAATTAATCTTTACAGAACAAATTATCTAACTCCCTAGCGTACTTTCAGCTCAGCAATACTACACTGGTAATCAGCTTATTCATGAACTCTGTTTTGTTATAGAATCTCAGTTCATGACCTTTACAAAAGTCCTTCACTGAGTCTTGTTTTGAAGAGTAAAACTTCCCTGAAATACAACACATTTCTTCAAGATAAGTTTTAATATAATAATCCTATTTATAACCTAAAATCTCGATCTCATACGATAAAACTGAAGTGAACAAACTACAAAGCCTCTCATTACATAACTGCCTTGTTTCTCTGTTCATTCAGCTCTTCAAGCACTTTGCTTACAAGCACCATTAATGATTATGGTCTGAACTTATTTCTTTCCTGAAAGATGGATATGAAATTAATCTAACAGTCTTACCTTCAGAATGAACAGAGGAAGAAAAAAGATTCTAATCTGAATAAAAGCCAAGTTATGCACACAATTTTGTCATGAATAAAATATATTTACTATACACAACTCAATCATATTTCATGTCTTATTTGTAAAAATGTTGGTCTTTCATTACATTCTCCACAGCTAACTTCATGTGCAGAACTCTGCCAAAAGACCCTGAAGTATAGTGCAGAGATTTTAAACACAAAAATGTATGGAGTTCATCACTGGATAGATAAATGAGATCTCAGTCGTCAGTCCCAATCACAGTAGCCTTACAAGTGCAAATTAATAATGGTGATTACTGTAAGAGCTGATAGAAAGTAAACAAAAAAAAATTCATGTCTGTAACATTTTCTTTTTAAGTGAAGCAGTCCAAAAGGATAGGAAAGCACTGGAAGAAATTTCTGAAATAATTTTTGCTTAAGTATGAAAATTCCTTGCCAATTTTCATGTTAGGCCTAAGCAGGGCTTGTGGGTATAATGGAACACATGTGTGCTGGATGCAGTACTTGGGCTTCTGTGCCTGGTCACTGGCAGAAAGTGATGGAGCATTGATACCAGGGAACCCCAACATGGGAGTATGTCAGTGGAGAGGAAACTACTACGCCTTCTCATCCCCAGCCATGGCAAATAAGTTTGGACAAGATCCTGATAAGTAAGTACATTACCAACATTCACCTGTCAATTACTCACCCTAATTACCTTTCTGGTATTTGGCCAAGGTAATGTATTATGCCCACCATTAAGACACATGATTGTTCATGTTTTTGCAAGTCCTCTTGAGCTCTTCTACCTCTGAGTCACATTACAATTAATTTTATCCTCATAACCTACCACAGCTCATTATTTCGCATGTTTTAACTCAGTTTGTTCTGTGACACTGCACAAGAACCGTTCTCATAATTTTCTGTGTCATAAGAGTTGCGTACCTTTCATAAAGTATTTCTGCAGTGTCCATAAATTATATTCATCTGACATTATTCACACCATATTTAAGGTAGAGCTAAGAAATACAAGAATGACCTAATAAAAAAAAAGATATGAAAAACAAATTTCAACGTGAGCAGCATAGAACAAAGAATTCATGGATATGACATTTAGGGCCATTCCTAAGACCTCCATGCCCAGTCCACTAATAGAACCAACCAAGAATCAATTGTAATGTAATGGTCATACAAGGAGCTAACTTACCTGTGAATATAACACATGCCTAAGATGAATATCTACCTAAAGGGTTTCAAATTCATTATGTAATTTATTTAGACATTCTAACTTTAAATATATTCTTCTGGAATGTGATACTGTGCAATTTGGCAGATAGGAACCAACCTTGTACAGGCACCTGCAACCTTCATCTTCAGAGAAGGTTCTATCAGTCTACAAGGTATCACATTCCAGACAACTGTACCTGCAAGTACAGCACCGTGAGAATCAAAGCATACATCCGCAGCTTATTAACAAAACCCTCAAGAGCAAAGATTATACAGCAATGAATTATAAGGTATACAATGCACTGGAAATGATGTAACACTGGAAGCAGCCACAGCCTAATTTGAGGTACTAACCCAGTACTGGCTTGGAAGGAATATACGAACAAGACCTGTCAGAATAGCCAGTCTCTGAACCTGGAAACTCTCAAACTTGAAATGTGATGTAAAACAATCATTCCATTCACATGCCAATTAATACAATACTGTTCAAACAGATATGTGATGTCCGTATTGCACATCATGAGGAAAAAACCAGCAATGATCAATCTTCTGCAGCTCCAAGAACAGGTGGCAGCCGTGCGTATGGCAGCAGAGTAAGTTTATTACACACCCAAGGGGACAGATTGGTGAATGTAATACATGTTTTTGGGATTTCTTAAAACAAACTATATTCTACCTTTGTTGATTCTAACCAGCTATCAACAAATTCGCATGAACTTTCTAAATTACAGAATGTACTATAATTCCTCCATAACTATCTTATGTTTGGCCTATTTTAGGTGGAGACAAACCATGAAGTTCTTCACTATGAAGGTTCCAATTATTCTCTTTAGTTTTCATATACCTTCAGTATTTATTCTTCTTTCAGGCACGCTCTGAAATAACTTACACTTGCCAGTCTCCTGCTTTCTTTATTTTATTGAGAAGACAGTTTTCATTGTTGCTGTTTCCTAGGTGTCCTTCAACATTATTAGGACTAGACTAGATTAAAATTGTGGTAAATTAAACAAACATGTGCCAACATTTAGAACTGCACATGAAAAGCACATATATTTTGTATTAAAGACTTTCAAAACATTAGAAAGGACAGGAAAACTACCAGAAAACATTGGCTTACCTGTGGAATATATGCACTATAATGCCGGAAATTTACCTCAATCACTTCTTTTCTATGAAGAACTGGGTTTACATCATGTCATAAGGAGACATTAAGTGAAATTGAACAAATGCACACAGAGCTTAACATTGAACACTACTGTCTTCTGTAATGTTATGCTATATAGTATGTTATAAATTTACCACTGCTTTGGAGAAACCTGCTGCCTCAATTTACAGAGTACAAGAGCAAAGACAGCAGGTTTCTCCTCAGAACTTAACTTCCACCTTATTAGACTGCATAGTGACCAGTGCCATACGCAGGCCCCCCTCACACCCTGCAACACAGAGGTCAGGTGGCCCCCAAATGGAGAGAATACTAAAATTTCTTGTGGAGACCCCCCTTGGTTTTTTAATTGCTGGGTGGCCACCAACCAGTCACCTATGCTACTGATTGTGACACATCCAAATTATGACCATGAGAACATTAAATCTTACAGAACTAGCATGAATTATATGTGCACAATGCAGCATACAACTGAGGATGCTCTTAGCAAATATATTTGGAATCCAAAGCAGCTGATCTCTTGCCAGAATCCTTCACATATCCGAAAAATGGATTCTGATCTGCATCTCTGGTATACAATCTGGCAAAACTTCATCTTTTTACACTTGAAGATCAAAACAGTAAGTTCCTCCAAAAAGCTGGCACATATCTGATGCAGTTACACAGCACCACGTTTCAGAAGACAGTAATAATGTTCAGTCACGAATCAGAACCTAAAGTTCCACAGTATGAGGAATGTTAATTATCACATTCATAATTTATTATTTCAGACTGCCTATTAATAAACCAGAGCCTGTGATTAAACATGACAATGAGGCACAAACTGAACTGCATCCAATTCCAAGCCACATTGATCCAACATACCACTGGAATGAATGGGACCTCAAAAGGGATGCCATAAAACTTGTGAGTGAGCAACTATTTGCTGCACCATGCTTCTGCAATAACAGACAGCAGTGTTCATTCCAATTTTTGAGGCAATGAAGTTGCAAAACAAAAGTGTACACAGACACGTGCATGCAGGTATGCTCACACACGCACGCACATACACATAAGGGTTATTTAATTATGCTGTACCAGATGTAGAACTTACAAAGTTTTTTATCAGATGAAGTGGAGAAAACAAATGCAGTTTCTACCAATGTCAAGGTCATATTTTGACACTTACCTAGACGACTGTAAATTTCAAATAGAATAACCAATAAAAATATGACTTACTTCTGAACTAAACTGCTCAATGCAACTAAACACAGCTAAATAACACAAGTTGGCACTGCCCCTCACAAATGTTGTACAGTTCAACATAATTAGTCTGAAACTTGACCAAGGAAGATTTGAAAGACCTGTGTTGAAGTAGCCTAAAAAGCAAGGTTCTTGTATGAACAGACAAGATTACCATTTTGTTTGAACACCAGTGTTCATACTGAAAAACAAGCTCATGTTTATTATGCAACACACTTAATACCAGGCAGTATGGGTAGGTAATGCTAAAAATAGAGAAATATCGAGATGTGTAATGAGTAAAAGATTCTTGCTACTCAATTATGAGACTGCTGTTACAATCTCATTTAGAATGAAGCTTAATGTACCTAAAATGGTGGCAGACAGATTGTAACAATGGTGTAACATGCCGAACTACCAGTGGCCAACAGACTGGCCACCCTGTGCTAAAAGGGTTAAGATTATTTTAAGCCAATATAGATACAGCCACAATCAACAACAATGGTCAAATTTATGTCAACAGGCAAATATAGTGAAGAGCAAGACAAAATCAGTGCAAACTCCAAGCCACTATCACAAGATAAGCATTGGATTCCAAGCAAAACCACAGAAGACCCAAGAGATCCAGACAAGGTGTGACAGAATATCCTGTGTCCCAGTGCACCAGAATTTTGTGTATGGACTTCGTAGACATACAGATGACAAGAAGTTTGTGCTGACACCTACCAGACCTGTTCAAAAATAATGGATGGCAAGCGATGCTCCCCTAAAACTGCCATGTTGGCAACACTGTTTAATGCATAAAGCATATGCAGCATTTACCATTTGAAACTGAATTCCAGCACTAATGACTTACTTACTTATGTAGCATCTTTGCCAATAAAAATGAATTCCTACATAAGTTATTTACCTTGATTAATTTCGAGACTCTTAAACTAGTGCATACAGGTGCTCTAAAACAGTTGTTTTGATATTAATACAAAAATGTTCTAAATTTTGATTATAGACATTGGCATATTGCAGTTCAAAATGAATGTCCCCTCACTCAACTAGGACTTGAAACTATGACCACCTGTGCAAAAATCAACCACACAAACTCAAGTTAGTTTACTAGTGGATGATGAATTTAAAATGGCATGGGCAACAGAACTTTTTTGACTGTTTAAGTTCAAACAGAAAATAGGCCTTATAAACTCTAAATCCTTGTTTCAAACTGTTCTTCCAGGTATCAGAATGGTTGAAGAGCAAATAAACAAGACAGGCAGTGTATATAATGTGACATAATGGAGTATCTGCGTGACCAGATACCATGGAAACACAGGCTTGCTTCACATTTCTGAGTTACATGTCGCTGTCAACAATGTGCAAGACAGGCAATGTATGCATTATGTAACTTTGAGGCGCATTTGTGCAATCACTGTTGCAGTAGAAACGCCATTAGTAATTACATATTCTGAGGTGTTTCAAGCCTTTGGTACCTACCATGAAATGCAATCGCGCCATACTGTCATCAGTGGCTTCTTTGGATCTACTTTATTTATTCCACATTACCTCACAAAGGCATGATTTTCAAAAGTTACTGAACATAAAATGTGTTCTGACTTTCTCTACACCTTTGTCTGCAACATTTCTCATTCTAAGAACTGAGTGAGATATGATAAAAAATGTATACTGGTCATTACATAAAGTACCCAATATTATTCTCTGATTTTAATGAAACTTGAATTTTCTTGACAAATTTTCAACAAATGCTAGGTGTCAAATTTCATGAAAATCAGTCCAGTGGGAGGCCAGGTGTTCCATGCGGACACAAAGACCTGCTGAAGCTGTCGCTTTCTGCAATCTTGCAAACGCACCTAAAAACTGTTAAGTGTTCCCATGCAAACACAAAAATGGGTTCTCTCTGCACTGTTGTCAAGCTATAAAAAAAATAATTCATACTGCAGTAAATATAAACATACTTAGACCTTCATGTAAAGTGCCCGATAATTTTTTACACATTTAACCACATTCAGATTTTCTGCACAGTTTTTCATAAAAATCTCCAATACATAATCTGACGCAAATGTATCCTGTGGGAGCCGAGTTGATACAGTGGGAAAGGCGGACATGATGCAGCTAAAAGTCGCTTTCTGTGACTCATGTAAACATTCCCGAAATGGCATTTCAAAATCTGAATTTGAATCAGCAAACATTTTTTAAAATAGTTCCTCAATTAAGTAATCCAACACATGCATCAAAAAGTCACACCTACCATCACCTGCATCTAATATATTTTTCATTTCAACAAAGCATTCTGCAATGCAGACCCAGATAAAAAAAAATAACACGTATGCCATTCTACTGGACAAATAAAACTAATATTAACTAATGATATAACTTTAATTAATGAAATTATTTCTGAATTAATACAATACTTTCACTTTTCATCCAATCACTACAAACAAACTTACAGTTTCCTTTTCCTCAATTTCTGTGAGTTATCATCATAATATATAAAGTATTACACATCAAAGTTCCTGAATTACAGAAATTAAAACCCTTACCTCAGTGTAATCATCACTCTAAACAGCATGTAGTTCTGAAATTTGCATCCCTCCCCCCCCCCCCCAAGCCCCCCCCCCCCTCAAAAAGCTCCCATGTTCCTGATAAAGCCTGCAATGTTTTGGAATTAGTGGTTAATTCTGTGAATGATACAAGCATGTTCACACATGTTGTCTCACTAGTAAGGACATACACAGTATTGGCATTCATGCTTTCCACCACATTAATTAAAACAAAATAACCACAAGCAACTGCCATACCTTCATCAAAGACGCAGTGTTTTTGAATGAATCACATTGGTGTACATGGAATTTTTGTCACATCTCTTTGCAGTCAGATATGTGCTACATTGCTGCCATTATCATTTGTTCTATTACGTCAGATTCCACCTGACTCTACACTACCATCTTGTATAAGGTAACTAGTATTACAGATCACAGCATGAAAACAAACTGAAAATTTAATGTTGTGTGGATGTCCCTGTTGTAAGTAAAAACCAATATCATGCACCATTCCCAATATCTAAATAGCAAAGTAAAAGAAAACTTTAAGTTAAATTTACCATAAACTAGTATATGTACACACACACCCTTGAGGCAAAAAAAGCAGCTATAAAAGGTAAAAAAATGGTAGAAACTTCCTCTAGCACTTCATGTACAAGCCTATATCATGGACTAACTTGACTTCATTTATTTTTTGTAGCTGGATAAATCACAAAAGAGTTTGCAAATCTGCTTCGCCATTATAGTACAGCATTTAACAGCAGTATCTGAAGGTTTAAGTACAACTGTTCAGAATAAAAACTGTCAAACTATGCCAACAGATAGACACTATGGGCTTATTTATGTATCTTACAGTATGAAACTGATGACATGGGGGCCTGAAGTTATCCTGTTTCCGTACCATGCACAACAAATCAGTAATTCATTACAAAAGTCAACTCAGCAAATGAACTATATTTTATTTTCATATCTCTGCAGCCCTCTTCTTAGTTGAAAATTCACAATTCCTTAAATTACCACAAAAACATAATATGTAGTTTAAACAGAGCACAGATAAAGTGAACTGTTCATGATACGGCTCAAGTACCGGTTACTGCAGAATGATTATTAAATGGGGGTTCTCAAAAGGCAAATTTCTTGTATAGTACAATAACCACAATTACTTGAGTCAATGTATGAGAAGTCCGATAAAAACATAAAGTCAAAGGAGATGAAGAGCTATACAAAGATTTTCAATATTACAAATCCTGAAAGTTTCCGATATGTGACAAACATTTGGTACATCTCAACTTCTGCTACACAAAGTGGGATGTAATAAGCAAAGCTATATATTTCCTGTTACCACAGACAAACTCCACCACATTCTAACAACCTGACAAACCTACACTGCAATTCATCCCATTAAATCTAAATTTTAATATGGCATATTCCCCACCCTACCACATACAAGAGATGGATGAGGAGGTGGATAGGGAACACAATGGCTGTCCAAAGTGTTTGTATTAAGAAAATAATGTGGATAATGTTTTTATATTACGAACAGTACAACACAGTCAACATATCTGAGTAGAGCAGGTTCTATTTTATCTGGTGAGACACTTAGTCAAAATCTAGCACACAAAGAATGGTTGGGCTGTCACTATGGAATAAGCTAATATACATGCCAGTCCACTGTTACTGTGAAAACATAGAGTAAAAATATTTTATTATTAAGTTTTACAAGTTGTTTTGAGATGGGAGAATATTAGCATGCTGTGCAACTGTCAACATTAAGCAATGTATAACCAATGAACTTCATACAGTAATAGCCAAAGAGACACTGCACACAGTATTTATTGAACCTTTACTGACCAAAATACTGCACCATGGTAATAACACACATATGCTCCAGCTGGCTAAGCACTGTATATTTTCACAATACCACTACACCCCTGCACAAACTGTTCCCCCCCACTTATTTGCAAAACTCCCCTCTTCCCAGACAATCATTACTTACAACACTGAATTCTGCAGCATCAACTAGGCACATGTATGAAAATATACAATAAATAATGCAGGGTATAAGCATTATTTATAAAATAAAGAAACATTCTCATCTTTTTTTTTTTTTAATTTCTGACTTCTGATACAGGGATGATTCAAAGGTGTAATAAATTTGAGCGAGGTGGATAACTTCCCACTGTGTCCAACAAATTTCCACACATTCTACACAACTACTTTAGCTGTACTGTACATTCATATAGTGGCAGCCCTGCCATTTGGAACTTTTTGGGGAAAAAAGTAGAAGGTACTACAACATACAATATGACCATACAACAAAATTCACCATTCTATTTCCTCATGCTATTCTTAATACATTCTGGGGTTGCAAACATGGCAAGGAAATTTTTAGAAGTTTGGGATGGATTTGCAAAACTCCAAATGCTGGTTGTAATCAAGAAAATAAAACAATACACGTTTCTGTTCCAGAATTACAGTACGTTAAAATAAAAAAAGACTTGTATTTCTTTGTTTTTGTTGTCATTACACATACAAATACATAGAGATGGTAAAAAATTGCTTTGCCATTTTCACAGTTCAGACATACAACACCTTGCAAGTACTGTGCATGGACAGAAAACTGAATGATGACTGCCTACTTAAGAGATATCCACATCCCTTAATATTTAGAAAATATATGGTGCAAACACTTAAAAACACGGTCAACTCTTCTGAAAAAAGAATTTTACTAAACTTGTCAACTTGAGTACTGTGATTTTTGTCAAGTTTTGGCCAAAGCATTTCACAACTACAGTAGGACACTGCACAATATTTATAAGTTACCAAATCAGAGGGAGAATGAAAAATTCTCATTCATAGAGCACAAACACTGCTCCAAATTCTGACATGTGACGACTGGACCAAGAAAAAAAAAAGTCTTACTTTGTTTTGGCCATTTGTTTGCTTCCAGATTCTTAAATCTGAATGAGTTATTCAATAAAATGATTCTTGAGGTATTTCATCATGCCAAATGTGCGGAAGCGTTTACAACCTGCAAACACAAAAGAAGATTCACACATAATCTAATTCAGTACAATTTCCTACTCCCACTGTACATGACATAACAAAGCATTTTTCAACTCAGTAGTCATGTCAATGACTCATACACTTCTTGAGTTCAAGGAACATTCAAATGTATGTCCTTCTCTGCAGAACACCGTGAAGAACCAAAGTTTTGTGCCCTCAATCAGGCTATGCCCTATTAAATACTGGACACAATGAAACAGTTTTTATATAAGGGCTGTAAGGCAAATGTACAACTGAGCAAATTTTAGAAATGAACTTCACACATCTATGAAGTGAGAAAGGCTGCCATTACTTGATACGCCAAAAACCTTGGATCATCATGTAGCATACCAGTGTCATGCAGGAGCACAGTTAAGAAACCACTGGGTTTACATGAGCTGATAATAAGCAAGGACTATCAGAAATATGTAAGGTTCAACAAAACACGGAATTTTATTTTCATTCTAACATGTTTTCACTTTTTTTTTGTTCACTGAATTTATCGAACTATAAGCTTGTGTTTAATAAGACAAATTATCCAAGAAGCAGTCAGGAAGTAATGCCAACTATATTGTATCTCCTAAAATAACGTTTTGGGGAATAACCACTATGTAAGTGAAGACCTGAAACATCTGAGATCATATTTAATTTGTCACAACTGTTTCACTCAATATAAGGCAGCACCACAGTTGATTCTAAAATAGCAGATGTTAACATGCAGTTGAAATGAGTAATGATGGAGTTTCAAGCTGCAGCAGGTGTGCAGCTGACATGTATTCATGAATGTTTCGTTGAAGTATATGACGAAGCTACTGTGATATGAATAGTGTTGAACAATGGGTAAGACAGAAAGCTGCAACCAGAGGAGCAGGACTTCATAATAAATCTCAAAATGGTTGCACTTGCAGAAATGCTTCACAAGATTTCCCAGGTTGATGAACGGTTATGTGGCAACCACTGCATAATGGATGAACTACACTCCACCCTATGCCATTGGTAAAGACAATACAATGGCAATCATTAAAGAGTTCAACTATTCCAAGGTCTGTATGCGCTGTGTGCCACAATCCTACAGTCTTGATCTCACCCCATCAGATTATTACATGTTTAGTTCTTTGAAAAAGAAAAGCCTGTGAGGATACTATAACACCCATGATGACGCCCTGCAGAATATGTCAACAAAGGTGGAGAATACACTTAAAAATAACCATGCCTTCAGCAATGTTGTAGTGAAGTTCTGTGAAATTTTCACATGTCCAATTGGTCAATAGCATATAATAAAAAACAGGAGGCATTACTTTCTAACCTACATCTTCAAAACAGTTCTCATAAACAAAACAAAATACATCCTCCAAATCTTGGTTACAACCCACAACTCCAAAATTCATATTTATGCACTTCTGGCAGCAATACAAAGAGATTCAGAATATACAAATCTTCTCCCACACTAGACCTAACATGACAGGCAATGCACATATAACACTGACGTGCATTCTTGTAACCAATGTTACCACGGAAAACCAGTAAGTATTGAATATTATGACTGTATGTCTGTATTCTTGCCTTAGTTATGCAGCATAAAAAGCAAATGCCTTGTACAAGGTGGTTCAAATATGACCGGGACTGATGCAGCTTGTTTACACACAAATCAGTCCCACTCATATTTGAACCACCTTGTATTATGTTGTCATTTGCAGCCTGTCTGGCTCTACCATATTTTTTCACTTTATTTCATAAACAGCATAATTTTTAGAAGAAAAAAATTATTAAACATAAAATGTTTGTTTTGATTTTCTCTACAATTTTTCTTGAAACATCTCCTATTCTCAGAAGAATTTAGCCAGATATTATCATGAATGTACACAAGTCTGTATGTGAAGTGCCTGTTATTCAGGTCTGATTTTAATCAAACTTTAATTTTCTTGACAGTTTCAAATATCCTCTAATATATTTAAAAAGAGAGAGCGTGAGATTGGGGGGTTAAGCCCAGAGGGTGAGTGAACAGCACCATGCCCCGGCCGCACTTTACCCCCGGGAAAGACCTGGTACCCATTTTACAGGAGGCTGGGTGGGCCCCAGGGCTGGTCTGGACGGGCAGAAAATCTCATCTCCACTGGGATTCAATCCCAGACCATCAGGTCTGTAGCTCAGTCGCTATACTGACTGAGCTACCCGGCCCACTATCCTCTAAAATCAACTCTCATGAAACTCCCAAGGAGTGGGAGCAAAGTTGTTCCATGCAGATGGACAGATATACTGCAAGACACAGTGACGCTAAAAGTGGCTTTTTGCAGCTTTGCACACATGTCTAAAAACTCTTCAACTTAAGGCAAGACTAATATATAACTTTCAGAAGTATGGCTCACCAAAACGAAACAATAAATACACACACATGAGCTAACAAAACCCAAGCCACTACTATTGATCTTGGCCTGAAATTTATTTTGTGACCAGTATAGGCAGGTCTCTTTTTTCAAAGGGTTTCTTTTGCGCAATTTTGATTCAATGCAATTTGACACAGATGATCCATGGCCACATTTATCTTCTGCAAGATGGTAGCATAAAGTGACACCACTGTCACGCCATCAGTCATGTGTATGGACTGATCACATTGATGATACAATCACACAGTTCATTTAGTTTTTCTCTTCAGCAGCACCAGCTTTTCTTACCAACATGAGTAAGAAATATAAATCTACAACACCTAGTGCAATCTGAGTGAAAAGTCAGTTACAGACAATTGGCACTGAAGAGAAATTAGATGCAATAAGCTAGACTTTAAAAATATGAATGAATTGTTGACATACGCCGTAATGTTCGACTTGATCGTAAGTAGTGTACGCGTATGTAGGATTTGTGATAATGCTGATAGAATTAAAGAAAGTCCTAAGTCAGGAACAAAAGTGTTTAAATAGCAAGTCTACCACAGTTCTATCAGAATGAACCATACCATAATTATGGATGTGTCCCTCTTACATTTTTATTGCATTAGAAATAAATAAATACATATATTGTACAGAAATGTATGCAAGATGTATAGAAATGTATATATACTGTACACACACACACACACACACATATATATATACACATACACACTCTACAGGTCCTTATATCCTCTATTGGTATAGTCATACACTATACAGGATGAGGCAGCCAAGGAAATGCAATGTTTTTAAATGGGAGTTTGTGTTCGATTTGTGACATGTTTTTCAGGAACATAACCCTGGCATAAAATGGGACCTGTAACAGTGGTTAACAGTAGGCAAAAGTTTGTGTGTAACACTTACCAAACACTTTAAGCAGCTCATCATTACATATGGCAAACTGTTTATTCTTGGGATCCTGTAACAAACAAATTCTGTACTTTGTAGCATTGTTAGGCAAGACACTGAGCTCCAATCTTTACTTAGCGCCAACATTCACACATGCAGCAGGAAAGTGTACTGTCATAAAAAAAGGCATTTTATTTTTATTTAAACAAAGCAGGCTCCTCCCTAAATATAAAACAGTAAAACCTCATTCAATCAAAGTGCTGGGGACTGAAAAATTGGACTTAAAATAATTTGCTTTTTTTTAATGCACACTTACCTGTGTCATCTGATTGCTTGAAGTCACAGTGTCACACTGTCAGCAAAGAATAATCTGACAGTCCACATTCTGTATGTCTTAAATTTAATACAATAGGCAATACATCCAAATACATGCCAGCAAACAATACTGGGAATGTAGTGCTCCAATGCAGAAGAGTGCAAAGCCACTTTTCTTGCAATGTAGAGGCAAGGTCTGAACCAGTGCTAGTAGCCCAGCCTGATTATTGTCTATGACGTATATGGAAAGATGAAGAATACAAGCACAATATACACAGTGATGTCTTCAAGGCATAGAAAGGTCAATGTAATCTCTGCCAGAAGAAGCCAACGGCCAACCAACCGTCCTATGCCAAAGCCAATTCTCAAAGCTTATTTGTTGCCACTTTACAATGATAATACGGTGATGTTCTTATCATCAAAGAGGTGCATGGTAGGATTAGTTAACCATCAGAGTATCATGACTCAGGTCCACACTCTGAGCTTCATGTCTTGACTGACACATATGAATAAACATGAAGAGAAACATACTTACATACAGATTCTTCTCCTTAATGATGGCCCAAATTTTTTTAACAACTTCATGGCGGGCCATTGCATCTGCACCAACCACAGCTGCAAGTTCTGGACTGAGAGTGTAGGCCCGAGTGTAACCACTACCAGTGGCTCGCTTTCCCTAAACACACAAATCAGAACCACCTTGTACTAAACACAACTGCTGAATGGTTTTTACAATCTCAAAGTTACCCTGTGCTTGTCATTACAAACACTGGCATTTACAAGACAAACAAACAAGCACATACCCGTGCTGTGCCTCTCACTACATACAGGACAAGTGATATGAATTACAATGGAAACTTAATTCTGACGAAATATTAAAATTTGAAACACAAACTGAGTCTTAAAACATTAAATCCAACATAAACTGGATGATTTTTCTTTAAATTCTGTTACACTTTGCATCAGGATTTTGTCACAGAGTTACAAATTAACTAAAAACAGTAAAGACAAAAAGAGCTACACATTCATTACAGAACATAACCTCCATAACTACATACTGCATTTGCCTCACATGTGGCAGTCAAATCAGGCACATACATCTAAGAATTTCAAAGCTGATGGTATATACAACACTTTCAACTCATGCATCTTAGTGACACAAGACACACTGCCATAATAATTCCCTCTGACAGCACAGCACAAACCAAAGGGTTAAAATCCAGCATCCAGACTATCTGCCTACCTTACTTACCTTCTTGCCTGCTCCACCACCTCCTCCACCTCCACCACCACCACCACCGCCGCCACCAGAATTGGTTTTCCTTGTCTTCACCCAGTCTTCATCACTGTCACTATCACTGCCCTTCTTCTTCTTAGCTGCCTTCCCCTTCTTGGCAGGTATATTTTTGCCCTTCTTTGGACTGTACTCCTCATCACTGACATCCTAAGAAACCACATCTCTGACTGAACACCCGTTTACAAAAATGAAGTACATACTGCTCATATACAAACCGTATTACCTGCCTTTCTCCCATATCCTACAAGCAACCCACACAAAGTCAGGACAATTTACATCCCCTCCCCCTGCCCCCCCCCCTCTCTCTCACACACACACAAATGCATGCGCGCACACACAATATCCATCCAAACACCACGTACATGTACTGCTGCAGAATATGAACCTTTACTGAGAACTAATAATGAAATGTCAACAACAGGTTTCAAAAAGCACAAGGAGTATACTGCTAGTTACTGCATTACCATTACACATTCATGTTTTGTTTCGAAAGTTTGGAATAAATTATTTGGTCTTTGTTTTGGGTAACAAAATGTACTATGGACATCAACATATGTAATTCTACCATAACACAAAAAGCAGCAGAGGCCGTGTATGTAGAATGTAGTGCATTCACATAAAGTCTATAACTCCTTGACTATTCTGAAAGCTCAACACCCTTTCACTCAAAGAGAGCATTTTCAAGGTGATTTAAAGTCATCAGCATCAATAAAACACGTAAAAGTGCATAATTTTTTTCCCCTGATTGTTATAAAATTACGAATTTCAGGGCAGATTTCTGTATGTCACAGAAATCCAACCTGTGGGCACTGCCCTGATACATGTGCATGGACAGGCAAGCACAAGGAAGATAACAGGCACCTTCTGCTACAATGCAAACGTGCCTAAGGACTAAACACTGACGATACACTAACCTACTACCACATCCTTCACTCTCACCCAGCACTCCTATAATGTAGATTATCAAATTATGTAATGAAAACCAAACAGTTGAAGAATCTCAGAATAAGCAGTGCTGTTTCTTTAAGAGTGAAGTAACTCCTACTATTACATGGATGAATATTGTGCAAACATTTCCTTCAGTCAATTATTTATGATATCATAATCATTATAACAGCATACACTCTGGTCTGCCATCACTTTGCCCCACACAATGCAGCAAGAATTAATCTTATTCGTATCAAACTAATAGGCAATACAGCGGCATATTATGGACAAAACAATGGTTACCCATCAACCTACATGAGCTTGTACAATTTCAAGCAAACTATTAGCCATCAACCCTGAGAGCAGTTGCACTCACTTCATCTGAGCCTTCATCACTCTCCTCACTGCTAGCTTTCTTGGCCTTCTTGGCTGGAGGTTTCTTGGCACCTCCACCTCCCCGCTTCGGTTTGGGTTTCTCTTCTTCTTCCTCCTCTTCTTCTTCCTCTTCCTCCACTTCATCGTCATCATCATCATCCTTTCCCTTATTTTTCTTCTTTTTACCGCTGTCTTTACCCTTACCATCTTGCTTCTCCTGGAGACACTCCATAACTAAATCATCCACCTCTTTCTTTCTACAAACCAAAAGCAATGTATGTTAATCTATGTAACAATGACTATGTAGATGCACCTACAATGCACCCACACATTTCAGGTACAGATGTTCCACAGAGGACAATGCAAATACAAATATTGTTTTCATAATCTTGTACTTGGAACTACAAACTAACCTGCACAATTCTCACATTCTAATGTACTTTTTCTCCTCCAACAGAGTAGAAAGCATCAGTATCATGTAAATCATCATAACATTATTTAAGGTAAAGGTAAAGGAAAAGCAGTCCCGTTACAGGCCTGGAGTGGCCCAGACAGTTCCAGGAAGTTAAGGTTCCCAGATTACATGACAAAAGCACAGGATGGTGGTAAGGTTGTCAGCCTTATGCACCGGCCCCCTTTACCCCCAGGAAATGTTCCTGGTACTCATTTCTGTTAGAGGCTGAGTCAACCCCAGGGCCATAGTGCGATTGGAAGTACTATGTCAACGAAAAATTCCAATGACACCATCTGGGATCAAAACAGTGACCTTCTGATTCATAGCACAGCACTTTAACCACTGTGCCACCATGGTCCCCACTTTATTTAAGGGCACACATAAATTCCTATCCATACTTTCCACATTTTTTTTCTGATTTGGATAACATTTGGTAAAGATAACCTCCGCATGACATCAACAATTGTGAGTTAATGTGAAAATCAGAGTTGCATTCTTGCTAGGGTATAAAAGATACTTTGTTCATTATTTTCTACATTTTTATCTGATTTGGATAAAACCCAGTAGAGATGTGCATAAAAATGTTAGTGAGTTTTGTGAAAATTGGTGCAGTTAAAGGCAGACTTTAATTACAGGCATGAACAAATTTCTATCCACACTTATCACATTTGTTATCCATTCCAGGCGAAAATGAATGTAAGAAATCTCAGCACAATACTGTCCAGCATCTATAGGCCTCATGAAAATAACTGCAGAAAAAGCAACACATTTCTTACAGGAGTCTACGAAATTACAGTTCCATGTATAATGTGAAGTTAATAAATCACTGGAACATAATAAATTATGTTAAAACCCAAAGACTGAGTTGGTTTGGACACATAAATAGAATGCCTGAAACCAGGACTGTAAGGAAAATACACAAATGGAAATGATTTACAAGTGGGAAGACGATGTCAGGAATGACACGAGAAAGATGAAACTTATAAAATGGGCAGAACAAGTCCAGGATCCCCTTAAATGGAAGGATATCGTTGAGAAAGCCAAGACTCTACCAGAGTTGTAGTGCAGAAGAAGAAGAAGAAGAAGAAGAAGAAGAAGAAGAAGAAGATGTATACTTTGAAACTGTATAATATTTAGAAACTCAGGAATGCCTTGGTAGATTCTGTGTAGTACATCACAGAGTACACTATTTGCTATAGTGCTACAATTTCGCATCACAATTTTCTGGTACTGACCAAAGGGAGAGAGTACAATTGACACAAAAGACATCATGATGGAAAACAATAGGTGACATGAGTACCAATAGAAGGCAATGGTGAAGCAGAGCTGGGGGGTGGGGGCAGGATGGCCAGCGACCACCATACTGATTACCTTGCCTTACATGTAGTGAATTTTGTTTAAAAGAAGTGTTGTCACAGACAACATCACATTTATTCCCAAGAAATACAAGACATAATACCACACCAATGAGCCTACAACACACAGCATCAGACGCAGAACACTATCCTGAAAAAATCTGACAAAATTTGGCACATGCTTCAATTACCTGTCTGTCAGATCCACATCTAGCTTTTCTTCAATTTGTTGCCGCACTTTCTTTGCAGACATTGTTGTAAGGTCTGCATCCTTAAGGATGGCTGGAAAAGGGGGGGAAAAAAAAAATTACACCCCAAAGCAACAACACAGCCACACTACAACACTCAACAATAAGCATACAATTCTGCAGAATGTGTGGGCAGCAGAAATGAATTCTCAGATTATATATAAACACATATGACTTCGGTGGTCTAGGGGTAGAATGCTGGCCTTCAGAACCCAAGTTTGTGGGTTCAAACCCGGCTGAAGTCGTCGGATTTTTAGGGTGAAAAAATCCTCAGCACGCCTACCTTCGGAGGGGAAGTAAAGCCGTCGGTCCCATGTCGTAGATTTGCGGCATGTAAAAGATCCCTAAAATTTACGTGGATGTCGGAATTTAGGCAAAATTACTACCGGACATCTTTCTTGCCAACAGTTCCACCTTTTGCTGCTAGGATCTCTCGCGTTGTTGTGGATGGAGGCACCTGGCGGCTAAAGTGGGAACGTCTAAAAGCGGGGAAAAGCAATGGCAAACTACCCCCAAGAACTTGCCCATGATGCGTGTGCCAGAGCCATACCGGTCACATGACTGGGCTCCGGTTCCTGCCAAGCCCGGCCTTCAAGGCTGAATACTAATGAATGAATATAAACACTAAAAAAGTACAGAAAATTGGAGTTCTTCAAAATGTTGACCCACACTACACATCTCGTCTGAATTGAAGTGAAATATTATAAAAACAAATGACCCTGTAAGTTCATTCAATACCCCACACTTACAGCCTGGAATGAAGATTTCATACTTACAACGGTGGATAATTTACAGTGATAGATGTAAGAACATACATTTTCAAAATCTTTCATACAGAGAAACAAATATAATTCAGTTAACACATAACTCCTTAGCACAAACACAATATTTCATTCAAGACAATTAAGCCCAACTGTGCACATGGCCATTATAAAAACTGTACATGGTAACATCTGAACAATACATAATGAGACTGGATTTTATAATTTTTAATTTCTTTATTTCTGCCATATCATACCAGCTCCCAAACACGAATATAAGCAAAGTTTCTGACACATATTTCTATGCCTCGACTTGAACACAGGGCAGCATGACTAAGCAAAGACCAACTACACACAGAAAAAATTACAATACTTAGCAAAGATCTTTAATACAGGGACAGTGATAAGTAGACCTCACAGAAAATCAAGCTGTGGTCCTGCCCAACATTTACTAATACACACACACTCCATATACCAAATGATGCTATCTGAAAGTAATTTCTTATTTACCTTACATAATGTACAGGTTACTTCTGTACAATCTGAATGGGAATATCCTCCAGAACCTGGAGCAATTATTTTATCAGAAAATAACAAATGATACTAAGAGTGTGCGCATGCTTCATACACATCTCTCATTCATATCAAATAAACACATGGGAAATATACATCATCTGATGTGACACTTCTACATTCTTAACATGTCCATACACCTACAAATTCAAGCCAAAAAACCTTCGAGCAGCTAGAGCAATATTTATAAATTACACACAGACATGTGTAGGTATAATACAGGCCACACAACCAATATTGGATATAATTCCTGCATAGTCTCCCTGTTGGCACTACTCCGATAAGAGAATGCAGCCCAGACACAAAATATGTCTATAACATAAATGTGCTGTTAAATTAGAAGTACTGCAGCCTGCTGGTAAGTTTCAACCAAATTACCGTAACTCTTCAAATTATCTTAATAACAATCCCTGCACTCCAGTACTTTAATAAATATCACAGCTGCACAGTCCTTCAGTACTATACCTTATTAACAGCAACATTACATAAACACACACATGTGAGTCAATAAATACCATTAGTCAGTGCAACTGCCAAAAACTTGCTCACAATCTTTCTTCTCATACTTGTTCACACATCCATACAATCTCGTTTCATGAGTTCAACAATATTTACAACTGGCAATGACTGAACAACAGACTATCCCACTACATCTGTGGTGGACTCTAAGCTTGTAACATAATACTGAAACACAAATGCTGTGGAATCTCCACTAACCACTGCTATCTCAACTGCCTGGATTCTCTTAAAAAATAACCAAAAATAGTAACTTTAATAAAGAATTTAAGGAGCCATGAAAGTGTAGTTGGGAAAAAGACTAAGTTATGGCCTTGACAACATGAGGTTTGAATCCTGGTTGGGGCAAGAGATTGTTCTCTTCTCCAAAACACTGGCACTGGCTCTGGGACCCACCCAGCATACTTGATGGGTAATAGGGTTCCTTCCCAGAGATAAAGTGGCTGGGGTATAAAATTCACCTACACCTAGTACCAAGGTTAAGAACGGGTGGAGCTATACCTCCACGACCCGTCTTCATGGTGTGGACATGAGAAACATTATTTTTTTTTTACTTCATAATGAATTTAACATTATTATTACAGACACTTCAAAATTCCTGTCTAGGACATGTGGTTGATACATCACTGACGTGTTTACTAAATTCCAAGAATAATTACTTCCTATTTATTGTTGCATGGGGTCCACCAGCTTTCCAAGTAATTGGGGCTCAGTCTCAACTATGTCAGTTACACAGGAGTCTGCTGTGTATGCTAAAGACAATGAAGAAAATATCTATGCCAGAATTGCAGTGATACCTACTCTCCTTGCAAGTTAATATAGAACTTACAACCTAACTATAAAATTTTGAGTATTCATGACTCTTTTAATAAGAGTGATGTACAATTTAACCAAAGGTATGCAAACAATGATATCTGTTTAAAATAAGATGTGATGCACTTACTTTTTCTGGTTTCAAGGAAGGATAATGACTGGAGCAGTGACCTATTTCATTTCCAGAATTAGAAATAAAAAATTGAAACAGCTTATCTCTATGCCCAAGACCTTGCTCTAGATATAACTGTCCACGGGTCAGCTGCGAACAGCAGTTTAAGTCCAACTGCCATGAGCAACATGTGACCCTATCATTCAAATAAATTTCATTCCATCCAAACTACCAAGCAAAATTCATCATATAAACATCAACATCCAACTGTGTTAACAAAATAATTACCAAGAATTTAGTCTAAACCGGTGAAACCACAGTCTGAACAGAATAATATTTACTGTGTGGAATGAGAAGAGCCTTGCTACTGAACAGCAAAGGCACAAAATGTCTTGGTCCTCAAAAATTATTCTAAAGACTTTCAAAGTAACTTATATCTACCATCCACAGATTTGCTGCTGAACTCTATAAAAGCCAATTACTGGAAATTTTGTTTTTATCACATAAAGCAAATTTAATCTATAAATGTAAGAAGGTCACACATGAGTTAGATACTGAATTTTAATCTTAAGACAGAACAAAGGTCATAATTTTTCTCTGCATTAAATTACAGTTATGAATAAGTCCAGGAAGTCTAAGGCAGTGCAAACGGCAGACCACACAAGTATGGAGGATTAATATTTCTGCAAGATCAAAATGATGTAACAAAGAATGTAATACTGTCATTTGCAACTCAGGTGCAATGAAATATCTATCCATGATTTCAGAAGGGTCAGGGTCAGGGAGGGGGTGTGCATGGGAATGATATGCATGGTACAACAGCAGCTCTAGGTAAGCATTAAATCTATAATACAAGAAAACAACAAGGCATACAAAAAATGAACAAAAGTTACTTTAGGAGGCAGAGCGGGTGCACGTGGCAGTTTTTGATCCTTTGTGTTTTCTATTTAGCTGCAGTTGCTTGTACAGTACTCCAAAAAATATGCTTGCCAACTTGCCATGGGTAAGTTAACATAGTAGTGCCACGCACATTTTTACTGTCTTAAATACTTTAAAAAGTGAATGTCACAAAGTTTAAGTACCATTTCTGACACCACATTCTACTTACTTCACTCACTTGCTAAAACCCCTTGGATACTATTCAGCCGGATTAACGGGCTGAGTACAAGGTCCAAAAAACAACTTTGCGAGTGAGACTGCTGAAAGGTTGTTACGTCATTATAATCTTTGGGCCATTGAAATATGAATACAAAACAAAAAAAGGCACAAGAGGTTTGAACTTCGAGTAATTTCATCAGTTTTCAGTCCCCAGATACTGATGTCAAATATTGAATGCTTAGGATTACATAAAATAACCCAAATTTTTACTCAAAAAATTACCATCACTTGAACTTTATTACAGGACACGACAAATTTTCTTTTAATCTAAGCGCCATTTCAAATTTTGGAAGCCTGACTTTTTTTGTTTGGTGGATTTACAGTGGAATCATTAATATACTTAAACCTTCCACCATTGCTGATTCTGGTAATGTGTGCGTGTGTGCATGCGCGCACGCGCGCATGTGTGAGCACATACAAGCAAGCATATGTCTAAAAAATCACAAGATATTTATATACATTATAGACATTTTTCTACAATATCACTTTTTTAAACCAAAGAACAGCCTATGAAATGAAAAAGCACAACTATAAGTTCTTAATACAAACAAAAATAGTTCAAATTATGTACACAGTTTGCCAGAACATGCCATACACCAGTAACTACCAACTTAGCGAATAACAAAGTCATAACGAATGCCCATCACCAGGCACAGACCCTAGTAACCACCCAACACCAAACTACTAGGGTGTGTGATATAATTCATAGCACCAGCTTAACAGATGGGTGAGCTGCCTTCTGGATTCCTGTAGTGGCTACTGGAGAAAGATTAAGAATTCAGAATAAAAATACTGTGAGGGGGAGAGGTGGAGAACGGTCTGCTTAGGGGATGGCCACAACAGTCTAGTTCAGAGACATGTATAAAATTACAGAAAAAACATCTGCAGTCTGTTGTTTATGAGAACAAGGCAAAGTCTTTTCCAAAAACATATGTAGATATGTGAAACCAAGCACTCTACTGAATTCCTTCACTTATCTTTTATTCTGTCTTCCATGCCAACTACAACAAAGATGCTTAAGAGTTCCTGCACTTTCATACTATGCCAAACTGATACAACTCTTGTTGACGATGAGCAAACTGGTTAGTAACAAAGTCCTTTCTAAAGTGGGCTTTTCAAACAACTAAGAGAGTGATTTACAACAAGTATGTGCTTCTGAAATTATTTAGGTGCTATGATAGCATGGACTTGTGGAGCCCTGCTTTTATTACACAGCAACCATGCACCATAATCTGTTGAAATGTATCCATGTGACACCTACAGCATTAAGTTCGTAAAAAAAAATGTGCTTTATATATGACTGGAACAAACACAGGCATAACATTACAACTTGCCGGGTGACATTTAAATCAAAACATTCTGTACATAAAACAGGAGCAAGTAAACAGACACTAAGTAGCTGATATGCCATATTGTTAATAATTACAATTACATTTACTAAGGGACATACAGATATATTAACAAGGTTAAAACTTTTTCTCACCTGAGGGCATACCTTGAATTTGGTCAGGTTAATTTATTCTTGATTTCAAATTTAGTTTATGTTACACTGATACTGGTAATGCAGTATGGCTGTCAACGTGAAATTAATTCAACCTTGTTTATTTAGCTGTGTTGTCTGTATTCAGCTTAATCACCACACACACAAGATAATCACGAATGTTTGGTAGCAGGCATAGGCACCAACTATCAAACTCATTAATTTCTCTCGTAATTTGTTTCAAATGAAAATCAATAATATACGAAGTAGTAGTTCAAATGGCTTTAAGCAACATTCATTCCTCCCTCCAAAACAACGCGACTTTCAAATCATGATGCTGCACATATACTTGTCAAATTCAAACATACCTCAACAACAAGTTTGGCGCTTACGCATCATATCTCTGTACAACCTTAACATATACTTCTGTATAAGTTCCCAAAATATTATACCCCGATTTCAATTTCAAACAATCCCACTATACAACAAACGCAGCCAGTGTGCCGGTAAACCTATCGCTATTACTGTCCGTACAAAACAATTAGTTAATGCAAAAGTGGTCTATATACGGCATGCACTTATATTATCATTTCTTCACATCTAAAAATATTAGAAACAAATGAATTACTACATACGCCTATTTATTTGGTCACCTATCACCTACAACACATACGATGCACAATAATAACATTTACTTTTACTGCTGCCATGTCAGTGCTGTAATCGACTGCCCAAACGGCGTCATGAAGCCATTGGGATGTACATAAAACAAACTGCTAGAACATCACACTACAAGAGAGAATTACCATAAATTCCCCATACAAAGTAGTTATTTTCACTTTTAAAAATAACAAAAAATAATTTTGTAAACTAATTTGTATATTTTCTGTGGTCAAAACTGTCCCACAATAAAGATTTTGCTATTTACCGGTAATTTCCTTGCGGAGCTCTTCTTTAGAAATATCTGCCATCTTATACAGTGGGGACAAGGTTACCAACAACGTAACAACAATACGTAATCTATGAAAAATCTATGGTGTAATCTTAAAATGTTTATTTATGCGTAAAATATGTTTGTAAAATCATTAGTCATAATGTCAAATGCGTTCTTGCAAAACAAAATATTTTCGCGCAGGATGCAATAACAGTAGCTCTCCTACTTATTTCAAATGTGATTTCGCGCGTTTAACATGCTTTGTTCAAAGTAGAAACGTAGGTACACGATTTCAGTTGGTCCAATCTTACATTTGAGTGGGATTAAAGTTTATGGCTATGTAGTGTGTATTATCCACACACACACACAAACACACACTTAAATGTTCCGTTCCAGTTTTTTTTAATAACAATAGGCCCATGTTGTTTTTAAATATTTTCATTCCCGCTAAGAAATCAAAATTAACGCTGAAGTATACGAGCAAATACGTATGTACACTTATAAGGGAAAAGATATTCGTTATAAGCGCAAATTGTCATATACGATTATATAAAGTGTAACATTATATTTGTAATCTCCCTAAAACTATGCCATCAATTCCAACATAATCTTGACTACGTTAGTTAGCTTCAGTCTGTCCAATTCATTAGTGCAAGTACATGTTACGCATTATGTATCAGAGGTTTTTGACCGTGTGCTACTTATTTTTAATTTACTTATATAATGCTTGTAGTAAATTAAGAAGGAAATACTCGTTAATATTATTGTAACAGTTAATGTCGGTCATTGCCCAGGTGACAGAACTCGTACTGCACTTCATGTGTGATATGCTTCGCGCTTTTTTTCAGAGTACTGCATAGGACGTACTGTAACTGTAATACCGTTGTCATAGGGCAGCACACATTCGCGAGAGATTTTCACCATGCAGCATGCGTGAAAAGTAGTGCAAGTATGTATGTTCCTTTAAAAGATTACGAAATAATTGGTATTTTTTCCGGACTTTTGGCGCATGGTTGCCTATTGTATTTCTCGGAGAACACGTATCGCGACTTGTTTTTCCCAAATTCCGAGATTGTGGTGGAAAAGCTGATGCAAATAGACACTATTGGCAGTCGTCACGTAGCTCTTGTACGTAGTAAATATCATGTAATTATTATGTACTGATATCGGCAGTTAAATTGATCCGTTAGCGCGATTGGTAACAGGGAAGCTGGTAGGGAGGAACGCAAGGCAATCATTTTTTTTGCGTTTAAAAAAGTCATGTAACTGGCAAGACTTTTAAGTTTCATTTAGACAGCGAAATAGAATGCCAGGAAACTCAGTAAACATTATACTCCCAACAGAGTATTTTGCAACAAGCGTAACGTTGCCTGGCCGTTCCGACGGGAGCCAAGAACAGACCGTATGTACGTATGACTCGATAGAGACGATTAACCCCTCAGTACCAGTGATTTGTATATGTACCACTAGGTCCGACACTAAAGAACCATGATACATGTAGCTGTTGATGGTATTCATTTGATTATGCATAACTGATAAGACAATAACCCTGTATTAAAAGTGTTGTGGTTGGTATATTTATATATGTCGCTGGGTTTAACACCAGAAACGATGTATTTTGCTCAAGCACGAAATTGTATGGTTGTCACACACTGCCAAATTTCACTACACAGCATTTACTTTCTAATGGAAGGTGTGTGTTCTTGTTTAGATACAAACCGCATCTTTATGTAAAATGTAGGTCTGTTTTAGTCTTCAAAGGTGAAACCAACCATTATTTGTAGCACCTTTAGAGCATCATCTTGAGCAAGGGCATTCAACATGTGGCCTACCTGAGATTTTTGGTAATAAGTAATAGGCTGGATGGGCAAACCAGCCTGACAGTTACATTACTGCAGGAGTATCCACATTTTTAATACCTAACAGGCCACACTTCACCATGTGCCCATGTGCAATGTCAAAAACATGTACAACATGGAAGCCTCATTAAAATACTTCATCGTACAAACAAATGAATGCAGCCACAACTTTGGGTGCCCCTGACTTACTTGATGTAATATGACACAAAGATAATGAAAATAACCATGAAATAAATACCAATAAATTAATAGATCACACCTGTCTGGCCTTAGCTCTCAAACTATGCAAAAATTATTTTCTTGAAATTTAGAACTGAGGGGCATAAGTTTAAGGGAAATTCCATTTGTGCCAACTGTTGTCCACACATGAGACTGAAATGAAATAGCTTATGTAAAGCACGAATAGTCCCAACAAAAATGTATGCTCACCTTGCCATGTAACTTACCCACCAGACAACCTCTCATATTTTATGTGAACATCAGTCATTAGAGGGCACCTCAACCTTGAACTTATTAATTTTCTATCAATAAAGGCAACCCAGTAATCACACTGTTCACCCAAACAAACATACAATTTAACTCAACTCCACTCTTATTTCACAAGCTTGATGCCTGCATTAACAAATTTTCGACAATCATGTTTTGCAGAATATGAAATTCCCACTTACATCCACCACTAATACATGAACGTGGGAAATATGAAGTACAGAATTTCATATTACACAGATCTAACTCTAAGGAAGAATTGTGCACAGTCAAACACTTCTACCCCAAGTGTATCTCAAGGGTAGTTCTCCTGGTAAGGGTTACATACTGTTCATCACCAAAATCTGACATACCTATACAGCTTCATAGGTCTGGATCTGCAAAACCAGACAGAGACTGAGGAAAACCACAAATATCTGACTTAGGATATCCAGGCTTTGGGCCAAGATTTGACCCCAGGACCTCCTAAGTACAACGCAGGAAACCCATCCATTCAACAGCAATGTTCACTGTCTGTCGTGTAATAATATAAAAATTTATGTATTGTATACATACTGTATGGTGCATATTATTTCTATACAAAAGTATTCTTTAAAAATACAACTATCTTAGAGTCATTTTGTTTTCTTCTTCTGGAAACAAAATATTACATAATCCTTTACATAACCATCACTGAATGCAATGATTAGGTTGTGGCCATGTACTTCTCATCTTGAAGGAACCACTCTCGTTTTTCTGTCACATGATGCTGCCAGTAGTCTGAAGCAAGAGTAAATTTGTGTTATGATATTTGATATTCCAAATAAAACACTTTAAGTTTTATATGTAGCGAATTTAAAGTAAAGTATAATGTATTTAAAATGAACACACAGACACAAAAATGTGACTATGATGATATGCCCTATTGAAAATAACATCAAGTAATTGTAGAAAGTAAACAGAAAACATAAAGCCTCTAATAACTTCCGAAAACAACAGTCAACAGAACAAGAACAGAGATTTACCAGTTTATTAGTTTACATTTGTTCTTTTAACTCTAAAACACAGCAATTACTGTAAGTACCACCTGCTTTAATGCAAAATCTCGGCATTCTGCATGCCCACTCAGTGCATTCACGAGTTTTGTATGATTAGCACAACTACAGTTATTCTTATGAACAACATTAATTCACACTGGAGTAGCATGTGCTAACAGCGAGGAACTGAATTTGTAGGTAATATTTGGCTGAATTTTGTGTTTCAAAGGACCCAACTACAAAATGTCAAACTTTAAACAAACATATGTAGAAACACACCCCTTTGAGTTCATTTTATATATTTAGACAACAAGGAAATTGGCTGCATTTTTAAGACATGCTGCATGAGCTCTGTCCCCCCCCCCAAAGAATGCTGTTTATTTCATAATTTCATCTTTTTATGTTCAAATAATACATTTTACATAAACTGTGCACTAAAGTTTCAATACCAACCCAGTCACTTATGGTTTAGACTTGCATTTCTTATACACTAGTTACCCTTGTCATCACTCACCAATGAGATCCTGAAGTGTACCATCTGATCCCCCATACTCCCTTGGCAAGAGTTCAGGTGCAACAACAGTATGCAGAGATGCCAGATTGCATCCATGCACATGTACCTGACATATGACACAAAAAAGTCATGGATAAATTTTATAACATGCTTTTAACCAAGTACAACTCAGTACACTGTGACCAACAAGGGCCACATAAGCAATCAAGGATCATCTGATTACAAACCAACAAACATCCTCTGCATTCAGACATTACAAAATTAAGCAGCCTTGGAATAAAAATGGGGCATTTCCAGAACAGCTGAATGACTAACACCTTCCCAAGAAGGGTCAATAGTAACTTGGGTTGTATTGAATGATGTAACAGTGGAAAGCCTCAGGATAGGTTAACTGTTCAACACAGAATTAAATATGGCATATTTGCTCTTATAGGATGATACACAGCATATGTTCGTAGTTGGTTCCTGACATTTCAAGACAGCCTATTTGTCCAAAAACATCTATAAACAATTACAAACATAAGCTGTTTAACATCCCAGAAGACTAAGGACCTCAACTACACCACAGCAGCAGCCTGAGATCTCACAAGGAATTAAATATGTTTAATAACACAATAAACTTGTTATTTAATCTGCGTTATGTTTCGACCTCTGTGGTGCCATTTCTATTTCACATTGAAACATCATTGGTGCTTGTTATACCACCACTTATAACAAAAGTTTCTATGCTGTGGACAATAATGCTCTAACCTTAAAAGCAGCAGCTCATAACCTTTTGATAGATCATGCCTCCCCCATGATGCAACAGCCCCTAGTGGGCCAGGGCCTCCTCATTATCAAGGTTTCATGATTACACTCAGCTAGACACACCACACTCGGTAGGACTCCTCTGGACGAGTGATCAGCTCGACGCAGAGATCTCTACCTGACAACACACAACACTCAAAGTGACAGACATCCAGCGGGAATCAAACATACAATCCCAGCAAGCAAGTGGCTGCGGGCCCATGCTTTGAACCGTGCGGCCACTGAGATCAGCTTTGACAGATCATACCATTATGAAAGTGAAAATGAGAATTTATTGTCCCTTAAGGTCTATTTTTCATAGTCCTGGAAAAGAAATGCCATATCTTTTGAACCATGATTCAGATGTTTGGAGGATAAGCATGCAAACTGAATTTTAAGAATAGGAAATTGTTTTTACATATGAATCCAGATATTTATAATGCCACTTCAAGACTGAAGGACACATCTTCATTAGAAGCAGACCAATGAAAAGGCTACATGCTTAAAAAATAAATTACACTTGAAATCTCAATACGAGATAATAATGTGAGAACACATCTTCGTAACAGATTTATTATGTGTTACTATCACATACAACCATGTATCTAGCACATTCTGGTTATTTGCTAATTGGTTTATTATCTGACAGTAATATAGCAAATCAATTATATGCCTACACCACGGCAGTAGTACAGTATCATTATACAATTTAGTACTCACCCTCTGCCGCAGTTTCTCTGTCATGAATTGACGGAAAATATTCAGCACCACATTGACATGTGGAGGCGCATTCACAAAATCTAAGCTCTTTGTACGCACAGGGTAACAGTCCTGAATATATAAAAAAAAAAGTATTAGAAACATTAAACTCCTGACAAGCCTATCTTATGATATAATTTCCAATGAGATACGAGCTGGCTTAAGTTCTTCAAATGTACTTTTTTTTTTTACTTTATAAATTTTGCTTTATTTTCTCATTCAACTGAAATGGTTCTTGCAACTGCTATATCCTGTAACAATTCATACACTGTAATACTTGTACAATACAATGTCAATAAAAACTTTACTTTCCACACCTTTGGAGCACCTACTGACACAGGAGTCATACAATCAAGCATGTTGTTTAATCATAAAAACAATATTAAAGTTTTAAGATAATTCATCCCCATTGTGCTTTTGAGCAATCAGAATTACTTAAATCCAATCAAAACAAAACAATTTATTCTATTATTTTAAACTACATGTTTTGGCCTAAAAGACCACCATTAGGTTGAACACAAGAATGAAGTATATATACACAGTTTACATGGAAACTGATATCTCAGTACCTCACAATTTGTACTGTTATGTGGGTATATATAGCAAGGGAAGAACAGCCTTGAGAATAGAATTTGTTCAACTATGTTTACAGAAAAACCGGAACTAGAATATCAATAAAAAATAAATAAATAAATACATTTTTATGATCTGTTGACTGTGCATCTTTACATAATCTTGTAAATGAAACCAACTTGGTGCACCTTTTATTCTTAGTATATTTCATCAATTTTATTTATAACCTCTATATGTTTCGGACCTCTGACTGTCTGGTATGCAGGATGAATTCCATCCTGCATACCAGTCAGCTATATAGAGTGCCAAGTGCCAGGTGTCACATAAATACAGTTGTTCCTCCTGAAGATGAACATATAGAGGTGAAAAAAAATGTATAGGTTATAAACAAATTGATGAAATACACTAAGAATAAAACCTGCACCAAGTTGGTTTCATTTACAAGATTAAATAAATAATGTTCAAATGTTAAACGATAACACTCCTAGAAGTGTCGGTAATTCTTCAACAGCCGATATAAGTTCACAGTTGTTTCGCATATTGAAGGTGGAGTTTTCTTGAAGATATTGCCTTTGTAATTGGAACATTCTTGTTTTGACATTTTAGATGATTTGAAAATAGTACTTATTTATAGTATCTTAAAACGGGATATGGTGCATGAATTTAGGCTTTATAAGGAAACACAACTTTTCAAGGTAACTTTTTTAAAAAAAAAAAACTTACCTGTGTCAGAGATTATAATTATTTCCAGAGCTTTTCACTATTACTTAAATGATGATTCTTCCCCACAGTTGATTCACTGGGATCTTGTATACTTACAAAATGATTATTATGAGACACACTTGTATAACATGCTGTTGAGACTATGACATGTCTTATCTTGTCGGTGTCTGAAGGCCTTCTGTATGAGTGTTATGAAGGCAATGGGGAGGAAGGGAGGGAGAGAGGGAGTATTTGTTCTGTGTTATAGCTTTCACATTCGAGAATGGCTTTGAAAATTTTGTTGTGTTATATTGTAAATTTGCCATTTAATGGACTATTCTTCATCATTTCTTTGCATATACACAATTTTTCAGTGGTGTCCAAATGAGCCCCCTTTTTGTTAAAATGTAGGATTTGCACGATGCTCTCAATTGTATCGAAAGAATGGCCATGTTCTATACGCTGTTGTGCGATTTTTGTAGTAGATTTTTTCCTAATACAGAGAAAACTTTCTTCAAATCTCTTAGTAAAACATCTACCAGTCTGGCCAACACACACTTTGCCACAATCAGGGCATGTAAGTTTCACTGGAATTTACAAATCTACTGTCACTACCGTAAACCTTCAGTATCTAAGGGCCACACATGTAATATTACAGTTACAGAGCTGACTTCTCAAAGACAATACAAACCTGCCATGCGTGCACAGCCTTCTTCACTACACGAGGAGTTAACTGCATGGCATGACCAAGGGTAACTCCACTCAAGTCAAACACTGCTGCTACCCCAAACACTGAAACAGTTTCATCATCTTCCAGTGCCAATTCTAGTGTCATCTTGCCAACCTTGAACACATCACTCTGACGGTGTTTTTTTGGATTATGAGCAGCAGCACGAATCAAAATCACAAGTCGCCCATGAGAGTCCCGACGTCTCAAAGGCAGGAACACCCTACAAGCGGCAAGAAAAGCCTGTACTGTTTTGTGTTATCTGTAAACTCACAAGAAAGGAAATCAATGCACAGCAACAACCACAATCAAGTATACTTTAAAGTTAGTACATTATATGCAAACTAAATGTGAGTGATGATAACAAGAAAACTCTGAAACTGCTCTAATAACCATCTTCACATAATCAAGTTTCTAGTCCCCTATACCTCAAACTGTTTGGCCATGGGATACTTCTGACCAAGTAGTGTGTGTTTTATTTCATTATACTGTCCATTACACCACTAGCTTCAGTAGTAGATGGACAACATACGAGTAAGAAGTGCTGGTGGAATGATGACAGGGAAAATTTGAAGCACCCAGGGGAAACCCTATCCCAGTGCCACTTTCTTCACCTCCAATCCTGAACTGGGCCTGGGACTGAACAAGGCCTCTGCTGTAAAGGGCTGGCAATTAACCACCTAAGCCACAGCGGATCAAGAAAAAATTTACATAACTCCATATCAAACCAAAAACTGAAGGTATATGAATGCAGCATAGGCCACTTTCAGATGGCAGAATAATAAAGAAGGCTATATGATGCAACATTCATGATATGCCAAAATTCTTGCCATGGAACACACCTCAACAACTTCTCCTTTGCTTCGTACTAGTTCTAAACCAATGGTTCTCAAACAATTCTTTTGCTTGTGAAACACAGAACTTTGAAGTGAAATATCAGAGTATATCTGGCAGGACTGACCTACCATGAATACCATTTTTTAATCACACATACACACACACACACACAGAAGGAACAAAGAAGACACCTGACAATGCCTAATATCAACAATTATCATCTCCCTTAACAGAAGTAATCACAACTTCCCAGTCTGCTTTTATTAAAGCACAAATTCTTATCTGAATGGGTTCACTCATTTTTTGTTATCTTTCATAAAGATGAAAGGATATTAAACACAGGTACCACTCACCTAAATTCAGCAATATTAAATGGCACAAATTCGCAGTGGAATGAAAACATAAATTTGTTTTAACTGTGTGGTAGGGCAGCACTCTGAAGAAAAATAGAGAAATCCATTTACTATGGTTATCAGAGTCAATTAAAAAGACTTCCAACAAAAGAGACCCTTAAAAAACTGTAAATTTGACAAAAGTTTCTTAAGCTGTTATATCGCACTATGATGACCTGGGAGTTCATGGGGGAAATCTGAAGGATAGCATGGCAAGGAAACAGGCTTCTCACAACAGAATAGAAACAGAAATATCCATCCTAACCTAAGTGCAATCTATCTACTCCTCCACGTCTAGGATAGACAAGGGTGTTGGAATTAACATAACTTCTGTAAATGGAAAAACAAGCATTAAATTCTATACCAGTTACTACACAACATCAGTTATTGCATGTAATAGATCAAGAGTATCTCAACCGCATATGCCAGTAATAGTTAAGTACAAAAATATTTAATCTAATGCTACAAAGTACAACAACTTAAACAAAGAAAATACATAAAATAATTTTAAAAGTTGCTAAATACGAGGGGGTGCTGATAATTCCTTAGTGCGACCAGGAAGGAAACAAGCTACAGTGACCAAACTTGGGATTTATTCAACATATGCCCCACGAAGCTCAATATACTTCTTAGCCCGTTGCTCTAACTTGTGCATGCCACTCAAAAAAAAAAAAAATTCAGAATTTTGTCTGTCCAACCAGGTCACCGTGGCAGCTATGACCTCTGTATCGGACAAAAAATGGTGACCTTTCAATTGTTTTTTCAGTCTAGGGAACAGGTGGTAGTCCAATGGGACCAGATCCAGAGAATAGGGTGGGTGATCAAGGCACTGGAAGCCCAGGTAGGCCAGTTTCTTCTGGGTTGCAAGTGCCTGGTGAGCAGGTGCATTGTCGTGCAAGAACAAGACCCTCTTGGTGAACTTCCCGCAGCATTTTTCCTTCAAAATGTCCTTCAATTGCACCAGCAAGAATGAGTAATACTCCGCATTGATAGTTTGGCCCTTTGGAAGATAATCAATGAGGAAGATGCCATCTTGATTCCAAAAAATCGAGGTGAGAACTTTTCCAGCGGATTTTTGCACCCCGAATTTTTTGGGATGGGGTGAGCCGCTATGCCGCCAGTCCATTGATTGTTGCTTTGTCTCCGGATAGTCATATAATCAGGTTTCATCCATGGTCACCAATACTGACAGAAAATCATTTGGATCGTGCCGAAAAAATTCCGAAAGTTGCTCAGAAGACTGGCACCACTGACGTTTTTAATCCTCATTCAGGCATTTCGGGACTCCCCTCATGGAGAGCTTCCGCATGTCCAAATCTTCAAGAATGATGGACCCAACCTGATCACATGAGATGCCCAGTTGCTCAGCTACTGATTTAGCCAAAATCCAGCAGTCTTCCAAGATTAGCTCGTGAATTTGATCAATAATCTCCAGGGTGGTCATTGTTTTGGGTCGTCCAGGACGAGGCGCATCACAGGTGGAAAAATTATCACGTTTAAACTGGGCCACCCAGTTTTTGACAGTGGCATACGATGGTACATGTTCCCCTAATTTCTGTCAGAATGGCGTGAATTTCCTTTGGCACCTTGCCTTGCAG